>ENA-ORXM01000153-ORXM01000153.1-marine-metagenome-genome-assembly--contig:-NODE-153-length-135922-cov-11.525224_pt1 | contig 135922 bp, 100 predicted proteins | sample MGYA00237867_ERZ511480 | MGnify/ENA primary metagenome ERZ511480 (study PRJEB26309, sample SAMN06266103) | marine metagenome | isolation source: Algal blade | place: United Kingdom:Sidmouth, United...
CGGATTCTTTGTCCAATATTCTTTAAGTGTACTTTTGGCAACAACTCTCATTGTTCCAAATATAGGAACTATTTATTAAAATTCCAAATATAGGAACTTTTGCCATCGTATGAGCTATAACTAACTTATATCAGGAACTCTCCCATTCTATTCCACTTTTATCACCTATTTCTAAACCCTCCATTTAGCTCATAATTTACATAAACAACTGATATTCAGTGTTATATCCGTTATTAAACGTATCACTTACGTTTAGCGAAAAATAAACGTTTGCGTACAACTATGGACAAAATTTTAAATTTAGCTATATTGAATATATATATAAAATTCAAACCCAGGCAGCTAATCTCTCCGGGAGATCACTAGAGCTCACATCCACAGCCGATTTCCTTACAATAAGTGAATGGACCAGATATGTTCTAGCTATACGATAACACTACACCTAAGCCTCTACACATACACTGCTTCAGACTGAAAGAACCCCATTGCCCATTCCAGCTCCCTACCCTATCTTAGCTTCAAATTTCTAATCATACGACATGTCCCTCAAGTCCGCCCTCATATCACTCGTAGCGCCATGCATACGAGCACAGACCCATCGCCAAGGTCTGCGTGCTGTACAAGATCAAGTAAGCTGGCTTCAGAAGCTCATCCAATCGGCCACTCCCACCCGCTTCGGTAACGACCATGATTTTCAGAATATCAAGTCACCTGCAGACTTTAAAAATCACGTTCCGCTCCGCAACTACGAAAGCCTGCGGCATTATATGGATCAGGTCATCGCAGGAGAAAAAGACATCCTCTGGCCAGGCCACCCACTATATTTTGCCAAGACTTCGGGTACGACCTCTGGGACTAAATACATACCTATAACCCCCGCTTCCATACGACCACATATCTCTGCCGCTCGCAACACCATTCTGAACTATACCGCTAGGACTGATTCCAAAATCTTCGGCGGCAAAATGATATTCCTCAGTGGCTCTCCAGAATTGTCAGAAGTAGCGGGCATTGCCACAGGACGCCTCTCTGGTATCGTCAATCATGAGATTCCTAGCTGGTTACAAGGCGATCAACTGCCTAGTCGTAAGACTAATTGCATCTCTGACTGGGAAGAAAAACTGGATAGGATCGTAGATGAAACCCACGATCAGGACTTACGGCTGATCAGTGGCATACCCCCATGGGTGCAGATGTACTACGAACGCTTATTGGTAAAAACCGGAAAATCAACCATCAAAGAAATTTTCCCCAATCTATCAGTTTTCATCCATGGCGGTGTCAATTATGCGCCTTACAAGGAATCCATGGCAACCCTCCACGGTGGTCGAGTGGATACCCTGGAGACCTATCCGGCCTCAGAGGGCTTTATCGCTTATCAGAATGACTACAAAGATGACAGCCTCTTGCTCAACACCAATGCTGGACTCTATTTTGAATTTGTGCCGCTGGAGGAAGCAGATGTCGAGGTGCCTAGTCGCTTGGGCCTGGTGGACGTGGTGATGGACCAGGACTATGCCGTCATACTGAGTTCCAATGCTGGTCTGTGGGGCTACAAGCTCGGAGATACCGTGAGATTCACTTCTCTCAACCCTTACAAAATCAAGGTGTCTGGCCGTGTCAAACATTTTATTTCAGCCTTTGGGGAACATGTGATAGCCAAGGAAGTGGAGGAAGCCATGGCCTTGGTCACCAAAAGACTGGGGTTCTCGGTGACAGAGTTTTCCGTGGCTCCGCAGGTACAACCTCCAGAGGGTGGCTTGCCATATCATGAATGGCTAGTGGAATTCGAGGAGACACCTGATAATCTGGCACAGGTAGAGGCCGCTTTGGATCAGGAACTCATCAGGCAGAACACCTATTACAAGGACCTCATCGATGGTGGAATACTGAGAACGCTGAAAATCAAGGTCTTGGGTAAACAGGCCTTCAGGACTTACATGAAAAGCCTGGGCAAACTAGGAGGTCAGAACAAGGTCCCGAGATTGCTCAATGACAGATCGCTGGCAACTGCCATCGGACAGTAGTCAGAATTAAGGATTTCTTAATTATCACCTCTATAAAACCATGATTATCAAGGTGTTCGTTAATATCAGGTCATTGTGTTTTGATACAAAATAAATTACCTTTGCCCGCTCTATGAAATTAAGGTCTCTCACATACTTCATTGTTCTTATAATCTTGTCGTTTTCTGCCTGCAAATCGGCTTACGAGCAAGTGAGAACGAGCAATGACCCTGCTAAGATACTGGCCACGGCAGACCAGTATTTTGCCGAAGGAGATCATGTCAAGGCTCAGAGCCTTTATGAGCAAGTCATCCCATTCTATAGAGGTAAAAAAGAAGCGGAGGATCTTTTCTACAATTACACTTATACCTATTATAACCAGCAACAATACCTGTTAGCCTCCCATTACTTCAAGAATTTTACACAAACCTTCTTTAATTCTGATAAAAAAGAGGAAATGGCCTTTATGTCGGCTTATTCCAATTATGAGATGTCCCCCAACTATAAGCTCGATCAAACCCCCTCCATCCAAGCCATAGAAGAATTGCAAAGCTTTATCAATCAATATCCAAGTAGCCCCAGAGTAGAGGAATCAAACAAACTGATGGATGAATTAAGAGCTAAAATGGAACTTAAGTCCTACGAACAGGGTAAGTTATATTACAACCTCAAGAATTTTCAGTCCGCGATGTCCAGTTTTGAAAATACACTCAAGGACTTCCCTGAAACTACCAGAGCAGAAGAGATCAGGTTACTGATAGTACGATCCAGCGAAGAACTGGCAAGAAACAGTGTCTATGAGAAAATGCAGGAAAGACTGGATAGTGCTATAGAAAAATGCAATGCTTTTCTCAAACGTTATCCTGATACCAGACACAAGAAAGAGATTAATTCCATCATAGCTTACGCAAATAACGAACTTAAAAGATTCAACAATGAGTGATATAAAAAATCAAGTACAGAATATCGATCCTAATGCCAAGGCGAGAGATATCCATAAACTCATCAAGGATACTGATAATATCTACGAGACCCTGTCTATCATCTCTAGCAGAGCCAGACAACTCTCCGTTGACATCAAGCAGGAATTACATGGCAAACTGGAAGAATTTGCTGTGAGTTCGGAAACGATAGAAGAAATCCAAGAAAATAAAGAACAGATAGAAATATCCAAATTCTACGAAAAACTGCCCAATGCTTCTGTGATCGCCATGGAGGAATATATGGATGGAAAACTAGAAGTCACCTACAGAGATCTAGGCGAAGCTGAAAAATAAGCAAGCTTTTTGCTTGTAATGCTAGTATCTAGAGGACAAATCCGCTAGCACAAACATTGAAAGGTAAAAAAATCATACTCGGTATAAGTGGTAGCATTGCTGCTTATAAGGCCGCTACACTCGTCAGGCTATTCGTCAAGGCAGGTGCAGAAGTAAAGGTTGTCATGACCCCTGCATCCACCGCATTTATCAGCTCACTTACCTTATCCACCCTCTCCAGGCATCCTGTCGCTACTGATGTCATAGATGGTGATACATGGAATAATCACGTGGAACTGGGCTTGTGGGCAGACGCCATGGTCATAGCTCCAGCGACTGCCACCACCCTCGCCAAGATGGCTCACGGCATCTGCGACAATGCCGTAACCGCCGTCTATCTGTCAGCCAAATGCCCCATCTACTTTGCTCCGGCCATGGACAGGGACATGTGGCTACACCCCGCGACACAGCATAATATCAAACTGTTACAAGCTTATGGTAATCGACTGATAGATGCAGCAACGGGAGAACTCGCTAGTGGCTTGATAGGAAAAGGTCGCATGGCCGAGCCTGAAGAAATTCTATCCATCCTGAATACTGATTTCTTGCGAGAACAAGATCTGGCTGGCAAGCAAGTCCTCATCACCGCAGGACCGACCTATGAGGCCATGGATCCTGTGAGATACCTGGGCAATCATAGTTCTGGAAAGATGGGGATGGCCTTGGCTGAAGCCTGTGTGGATAGAGGTGCTACGGTACAGTTAGTGCTCGGGCCTAGTAAATTATCATCTGATCATCCCGCTATCACCACTACTCGCGTGGTCGGTGGCGAAGAGATGTATGAGGCTAGTCTGTCGAGACACAAGGCGAGTGACATCGTGATATTTGCAGCAGCTGTGGCAGACTACAAGCCTGTCAGCGTTGCAGCTGAAAAGATCAAGAAAAAAGGGGATGAACTAGAGCTGAGACTTACCAGGACCAGAGACATTGCAGCCACGCTAGGCCAGAGTAAGCGGGAAGGTCAGATACATGTGGGTTTTGCGCTGGAGACCCAGGATGCAGAAAAATATGCACTGGAGAAACTTAAAAAGAAGAACTTTGATCTGATAGTCCTGAATAGCTTACGTGATAAGGGGGCAGGCTTTCAGGGAGATACTAATAAGATCACCATATTTGACACTAAGGGTGGCCGAATGCCGTTTGATTTGAAATCAAAAAGAGCAGTAGCCGACGACATCCTCAATACAATCTTCAATAATCACGTTATATCAATGAGACTTTGATTTTATATGTAAAATCAACAGCAGAACTGACCCTGGTCCCTGCCTCGACCCTAGTGGAGAGAGCATTGAAGGGTCTGGCGAGTTTCATTAAAAAATAAAAATACGTACTTGTAACCCATCAGCTTGCTGAGAGGTTATAATTAAGCGAAGCAAAAGAAATCTTAGTCCATGAGTCCATTCAAGCACCTATTCTTACTCAGTCTTTTTTCGTGCCTCTTCCTGAACATGGAAGCGCAAGAGTTCAAGCTGAACGTCAAAATCAATGCTCCTCGATTACAACTGGCAGACCCCAAGGTATTCGAAACTCTGGAAAAAGAGATCTATGATTTTTTCAATTCCACCAAGTGGACAGACAATGAGTACGAGGAGTTTGAAAAAATAGAAGGTAATATCAATATTACCATCTCTGAAGAAACCAGTGTGAACAGTTTTGTTATGGACTTCTACGTACAAGCCATCAGACCTGTATATAATTCAAATTACAAGTCTCAGATTATCAATTTTTCTGACAAAGGCATACCGCTGTTTTATGTGGAGAATCAACCTATTCAGAACAGTATCAGTTCTTACATAGATCCACTCTCTTCCTTGCTCACGTACTATGCTTATCTGATACTGGGTTTTGACTATGACAGTTTTGCCCCGACAGGTGGACAGGATCATTTTCTCACGGCGCAGTCTGTTGTCAGAAATGTGCCCCAAGGTGCTGCTGGTGGCACAGGCTGGGACCAAAACAGCCGAGACAACAAATCCAGATTCAGGATCATAGAAGATCTGCTGGACCCTAGGGCACAGCCTTTCAGACAAGCGATGTACGAGTATCATATCAAGAGTCTCGACACCATGCACGAAGATGCAGGGAAGGCCAGAGCGATCATGCTCAGCGCCATCACCTCCATAGGCAAGGTCAATGCTGCCATCTTAAATTCTGGTATCATACAAATGTTCTGCGATAGCAAACGAGAAGAAATCATAGAAATCTACAAAGGTGGTGACAGAGGACAACAGTCCAAGGTCTACGATATCATGGTCACTATGGATCCAGCCAGAGCTTCTGACTACGCTGGTATCAAATAGGGTTCTGCCTATGAAACATCTTGCGATTTTTGCCTCCGGTGGTGGATCCAATGCTGAGTGCATCATCCAGCACTTCTCCGCTCATCCTTCCATCGCTGTCAGTCTTATCGTCAGCAACAAAGCCACAGCCGGCGTCATACAGAAGGCTGAAAATCATCAGCTGCCCTACACCGTCATCTCCAAAGCAGAACTTAACGAGCCAAAATATCTGTTGCCATTACTTCAGAAATATAACGTGGACTTCATAGCACTAGCCGGGTTTCTATTACTGATACCGCAATCACTCGTCCAGGCCTACCCTGACGCCATATTCAACATCCACCCTGCCCTCCTGCCCAAGTACGGTGGCAAAGGCATGTATGGTCACCATGTGCACCAAGCCGTGTTTGATGATTTTGAAAAAGAATCAGGACCCACCATCCACCTCGTGAATGAAAAATATGACGAAGGCAAAATCTTATTCCAGAAATCTGTGGCGCTGCTGCCGAGCGATACGCCAGACGTGATCGCGAAAAAAGTGCTAGCGGTGGAGCATGAGCATTATGCGCGGGTGATCGAGGAGTATATTCTTTCGTGAATTTTGAATTTTTGAATATTTTGAATTTGATTTTTGAATGGCTGTGTGCCGTGGTGGTGCTTACTATGCCATTTAATATTCAACTTGCCGCATATATTTTGTTTTATTTTTCATTATATATCGCATAAAAACCTCACAATAGCTACAGCTATGTCAACATTTTTAACCTCAGCTAATTTTGAATAATTTCAAAATCTTAAACGGCATTTAAATTATTAAATGGATTAGTTGATAGTTTTTTAGTGTATGGTTAATAGTGCATAGTTAATAGTGCATGGTTAATAGTGCATGGTTGATAGTGCATGGTTGATAGTGGCTGGCCGCTGTGCTTTTTATGATCAGGCTTGCTAGCGTATATTCCAAAGTGTCTGTCACCAGATCACTTATCTTGATGGGGAGGGTATTTTCAAATCCGATCACTAAATCACGGCTACTTTTCCAAATTCACGTTGAATGATAGCCAATTAAAATCTCTTTCTTATTGATAGCGGTAACTCTTCTCGTTACGACTTCCCTCGCGAGACATCTGCAGGAAATTATGACGTCCTCGAAGACTTAGAAATAATAAGAGAATGTCTAAAATAAATCCTGACTGACTTTTGGACAAAAAATTCATTTTGGACAAAACAGAATTAATCACCATCTTGCCAATTGTAAATGCGTCTTGTGTAATCATGGTCAAAGCTTGATTACAGGTTGGTTATGCCAACTTACGCATTTACTTTTTATTAATATGTATCATCACACATTTTTACCGAACCATTGTACTAAGGGGTTCATTTTTTTTACAACTTGAATTATATTATTGGATGCTGGAGTATTTATTTTTTTCAATTGTTGAAAGCCCCAAGAAATTTCTCAGGATGATCCTTGAGGTGGGTGGCAAAATCAAGTCTTTTGTATTTGGTAAACCTAGTGGGCAGCCTACTTTTAGTGATGGCTCAAATACAGAGTCCGATAAAATTGAGGATTAATGTAAATAAGCTTTAGCTCTTCACAATTAAGATCTTCTGGATAGGAAGAAATGATTTAGCCAATATCCAAGTACCAGTTAAATGCAAACTTTCTTCACTTATCTGATTTGGCTTATGCATCGTTCCAGTAGGGTCTTCCCAATATCGATTTGGAACAGATATGATGTGTTCTTCTTCTTGAAGGGGGGGATAGTAGGTTGACAATACATTGTGAATGAGATCAATAAGAAAGCAACCGTTGCAATAAGCTTTTCCATATTACAATTTGATTTATTAAGCAGGAAATAGGTCTAAAGTAAAATCCAAGCTATCGATAATTCTTAGTAATTATATGTTCATAAAAAACATTAATAATATTAAATGTGTTTGTCACCCAAATTACGTTACACTATTATCTTAAATAATTCCATTAACTTTATCTGAAATAAATTTAGTTATGCCTTTGCGTTTATGTCTCATCTTCATACTCTCAGTCTCACAATTAATTGTCAATAGCCAGGATTTGGGACAACTTAATTCAGAGGACCAATATGAAAGATATCAATCTGTAAAGGCGGTCAATGCCTTGGGCAACACCAAAAGACTCAGTAATAGAAACCAGCGAACACATATACTGGATAGTCTCATCAGTTATAATTCACCCAATAATTTTTTTACCAAGACAGAATATGCCTGGGAGATAGACAAGGTCATAGAATACAACTCCAAACGCATATTCCAAAACGAGGAGTGGATTCCACAAGATTGCTCAGAATATGGGTTCAATTCTACTACAGAGCAGATTACCCATTTCTATTATGGAACCTGTGATTCTATGACACCTGATAATTCCAGAGAATACTTCTATGATGCTGATAATAAGCTATATAAATTAATTGGCTACAGAGCGGCTACTGATGTTTGGCCTGAGAGCAACGTCATCACCCTTTATAGTTATGACGATGAAGATCAACTAATAAGAACTGAGAATTTTCTTTCTGAGACGGGCACTCCCATCCTTACCAGTATTGAAGAGTTTATGTACGGAGACGACAACGAGCTGATTACGATATTAGGTTACGATGTCATAGATAGCGCAAATCCTACGATCATTCTGAATGATAGCACCTCCGTAAAATATACAGAGGAAGGGTTGCTTAAAAGTATCGTAGACTACCACCATTTCTCACAATCAGGGTTCATAGAACATAATCGAAAAGATTATGAATATAATAACCTAGGCCTATTATTGAAATTGACGATTAAAAACGAATATAGTCTCTCACAAGACAACTGGTATAACATAGAAATCAATGAATGGGTCTATGGCTTGAATAATACAGTTGAAGAATTTTACTTGACACCAGTACGTCGAGAAGGCCAAGATTTGAGTACTACACAACTCTACGAACAGAGTCTACAAGGCATCATTGAAACTGATGACACAGTCCCTATTGAGAACGTAAGAAATGCATTCAATGTTCTAGACCATAGTCCATTGAATACTGTATTAGAAACGGTACTAACTAGAACAACTAAGACTGATAAGGTAACAGTATATAACAGGGATTTTGCTTGGCTGACAATTCAGTTAGAATACTTTTATTCTAACTTGAGTGTATCTACACAGGAACCTGCGTTCTCAGACTTTAGCATCGTCCTGTCTCCTAACCCAGCTAGTAGTAAGACCAGTGTCCTTTTAGATGAGAAATTCCAACTGACTTCCATTTGCATATATGACTTGCAAGGGCGGCTAATCACTTGTCAAGAAGAGACAGAAATAGATCTGGATGTACTTAGCGCTGGGATATTTCTAGTGGAAGTGTCTGTGACTGGAGGAGGTAAGACCGTGGAGAAACTGGTTAAGCATTAATAGAAGGTGATCTTGTTCTGAGTAATAACAACAATATCAGTGTGATAAACCCTTTCATAATGATTTTTCGAAGACTAACTTAGTCGTGTAAGCTAAGCAGGCTGTTGGTTCTGCTTTTTTCCCCCACTATCTATACTCTTTCAAGCTCAGTAACGTTGCTTAGGCATTTCTAAGATAGGTCTCAATATTCAATCACTACTAAGTAATTGCATATAGAACTTTAAAATTGACGTTCAATTCTGAATAAGAATCAGTTTGTGTTAAGCCTTACCCAAAAACGGATACCTATAATCCGTAGGCGCCGCAAAACTTTCTTTGATCGTTCTAGGGGATATCCATCTGTAAAGGTTGAGCACTGATCCTGCCTTATCATTAGTCCCAGACCCTCTCGCTCCACCAAACGGCTGCTGCCCCACGACTGCCCCTGTAGGCTTATCGTTGATATAAAAGTTTCCTGCAGCATATTGCAAAGCCTTAGCAAGCTTGTTGATCACGGTTCTTTCCTTAGCAAAGATGGACCCTGTCAAGGCGTACGGAGAAGTCTTATCTATTATCGGTAGCAGTTTTTCCATATCCTTGTCTTCATAGACATGAATAGTCAAAACTGGCCCGAAGATTTCTTCACACATAGTGGTATAATCAGGCTTGTCTGCTAATAATACAGTCGGTTCTATAAAATAGCCTTTAGTCTTTCTATAGTTACCACCCGCCAATATTTTGACGCCTTTATCTTTTTTAGCTTTGGCTATATAGCTGGTAATCTTATCATAGGCACGCTCATCTATGACAGCATTGACAAAATTTCTGAAGTCTTCTACCGGACCCAGTTTCATCGTTTTCATATCTGCCAGTAAGCCTTTCTTGACTGCTGGCCATATGGATTTAGGAATGTAGGCTCTGGAGGCTGCAGAACACTTCTGTCCTTGGTACTCAAAGGCCCCTCTGCCCAAGGCTGTTATGAGCTGCGGTACATTGGCTGAAGGATGTGCAAATACAAAATCTTTTCCACCTGTCTCCCCCACTATCCTCGGATAGCTGTTATAGTTCGCTATGTTTTCTCCTATGGTTTTCCATAACTTTTGGAAGACACCAGTACTACCGGTAAAGTGTAGCCCCGCAAATTCCGGATGATTAAAAACCACGTCTCCCGCTTTGGGCCCATCTACAAATACGAGATTGATGACCCCAGCCGGCAGTCCCGCTTCTCTGAATACTTCCATTACCTGATGAGCGGAATAGATTTGGGAGTCTGCACATTTCCACACAACCGTGTTGCCCAGTAGCGCAGGAGTTGCTGGTAAATTACCGGCAATTGCCGTAAAATTAAAAGGGGTGATCGCAAACACAAATCCTTCCAAGGGTCTATACTCCATTCTGTTCCAGATACCTGGACTAGAGTTAGGCTGCTGTGTATAGATTTCTGTCATGTATTGCACATTGAATCGTAAAAAATCTACGAGTTCACAGACGGCATCTATTTCAGCTTGGTAGACATTCTTGGATTGGGCGAGCATCGTTGAGGCATTGATACGGGCTCTCCATGGACCGGCTATGAGGTCTGCTGCTTTCAGAAAGATGGCTGCCCTGTCTTGCCAATGCATGCTCTCCCACTCTGCCTTGGCTTTCAGTGCCGCCTCTATTGCCTTTTTTACGTGTGACTTGGAACCTTGGCTGTAAGTTCCCAGCACATGCTTGATGTCGTGTGGCGGGTGAAGTTTATGTTTAGTCTTGGTAAATACTTCTTTACCATCAATGACCATCGGAATGTCCATTTTCTTTGAGCGCAAGCTTTTAAGGGCAGCTTTTACTTCAGCTTTTTCAAGGCTGCCTGGGGCATAGCTCAGGACTGGTTCGTTAGTTACTGTGGGTACTTTATAGATGGCATTAGACATTGGCTTAGAATTTTTATTATTTGTAATAAGTGGATTTGAGATCTTGGTAGAGGAATTCAGGAACAAACGCTGACACATCTCCTTGACCTTTGATTATTTCTCTGACGATGGTACTACTGATATGACCCATACCAGGTTGCGCAATAAAGAATACAGTTTCTAACCCTGCCCCGACGATATTGTTCAGTTGAGAGATGGTCTTTTCGTAATCAAAGTCAGAGGCATTTCTGAGACCTCTTACCAGGAAATCTGCTTTTTCTTCCTTTGCATAATTAACTGTAAGTCCTTTGTAATCGCTGACGATCACGTTGGGGAATTGCTGGCAGATTTTTACTAGCCATTTCTGTCTTTGTTCCAAGGTGAAAAGATATTTCTTCTGATCGTTGAGTCCTATGGCAACGATGACTTTATCAAATAACTTGGAGGACCGTTCTACGAGATCGACGTGGCCGTTGGTTATAGGATCGAAAGAACCAGGAAAGATGGCTGTTTTCATCTATTTTTCATATCAAATAAAAGGCTAATATATGTACTATTTATTTGTAATAATCCATATGTTGAGCGCCTTATGAAGGTCTTCAGATACAGATTGATTATATTATCGTACCTCCTCTTGACTCTTGCTGGATGCAAAGAGGATACACCTCTCAGTAGTAATGCTTCAAAGATCGAGCAAGATTACTTCGAGGACTATGAGAGTCCTCAAGAAAAGTGGGGATTTATAGATGAAAAAGGTAATGAAGTCATTGAACCAATATTTGATATGGTCAAAGACATGAAATCTGACCTGGTAGCCGCCAATTATAGGGGTAAGTGGGGTTATATTGATAATCAAGGTGAGGAATTCATCTCATACAAGTATAAGCAAGCTTATGATTTTGCCAACCAAAGAGCCTTTGTACAGGATTTCAACAACAAATGGTTACTTATAAATGTGCAAGGAAAAACCCTGGATACCATCCCCTATCAGGAGGTCATGAATCATGATGATGAACTTGCCTTGGTCAAGGATGGAAGCTTATATGGTGCTGTAAGTAGACTGGATGGTAGGTTGCTTCTGCCTGTGGAATATGATAATATCATACCTGTAATCGGTGGGTTCATTCTATCTCGAGGTGGTTCTTATGGACTGAAACTAGGTGCTGATATGATTCTAGGATATGAGTATGACAGGATTGCACCTGCTGACAATGGGTTTTTCAGATTGAAGAAAGATGGCCGCTATTATTTTTTCAATGCTGAGACTAAGACAAAGTCCAAGGCTTTTGAAAGAGCTGAGCCTTACCATTATGAACTCACAGTGGTACGACGAGACGGGAATTATGCCTTGGTCGATAAGCACTTTGCTGTCATCAGAGAACTCCCTTATGATAAAGTGGACTATGCAGGTCATCAGAAGTGGAAATATAAACAGGATGGCTTATGGGGACTTCTGGATTCCAAGGGAATAGAACTTATTCCCGCTCGATATACCTTGATGAATCGATTCAGTGATGAAAGAATAGTTGCTGCCAGTGGAGATGAATGGGGATACTTGGATGTTACAGGAAAACCCGTCATTCCTTTTAAATATCCTTTGGTCTGGGACTTTCACAAGGGCAAAGCCAGGGTCATAAGTAGGCAAGGGATAGGCTTTATAAATAAAAGTGGTGAGCTGGTCATAGAAGACAAGTTCTATGAGGTGAGAGACTTCTATAGGGGTAAAGCACGATTTCAGACTTTTTAACGATGTGATTCTAAATCCTTAAGTCCTATATTTGCGCAAATTTTCTCAAGTATGGATTTTGATATCATAGTATTAGGAACAGGACCTGGAGGTTATGTGGCAGCTATCAGAGCAGCACAATTAGGAAAGAAAGTAGCCGTAGTGGAAAGAGAGCATCTAGGAGGCATATGTCTTAACTGGGGCTGTATTCCCACTAAAGCTTTGCTGAAATCAGCTCAAGTTTTCAATTATATATCCCACGCTGAGGATTATGGGATTACCGTTGGTTCCGCTAAACCTGATTTCGATAAAATGATCAATAGGAGTAGAGGTGTGGCTGATGGGATGAGCAAGGGTATCCAGTTCCTGATGAAAAAGAACAAAATCACCGTTATAGAAGGGGAAGGGAAATTGGCTAGAGGCAAAAAAATCATCGTCACGGACAAAGATGGCGGTAGAAAGGAATATGCACCCGACAAGATCATAATCGCTACAGGAGCCAGAGCCAGAGCCCTGCCCAATATACCCATGGATGGAAAAAAAGTTATAGGCTATCGCAAAGCCATGTCTCTACCCAAGCAACCAAAGAAAATGGTGGTAATAGGTGCAGGAGCGATAGGTGTTGAATTCGCTTACTTCTACAACTCCATAGGGACTGAAGTTACAATCATAGAATACTTGGAGCAAGGACTCTTGCCGAGAGAGGATAAGGATGTGTCCAAGGAGCTTAATAAGGTATTTAAAAAGCAAGGCGTCACTGTGCTAGGCAATACGGCGGTACAATCCGTAGATACCTCAGGGAAGAAGGTCAAGGTAATGATCAAATCCAGAAAGGATGATAAAGAAGAAACCATAGAATGTGATGTAGTGCTCAGTGCTACAGGTATCACACCCAATACGGAAGATATAGGGCTCAGCGCTCTCGGCATCAAAGTCGACAAGGGCGGAAGAATAGAAGTGGATGATTATTACCAGACTTCAGTCCCAGGCATTTATGCTATTGGGGATGTGCTCGATACTCCTGCCCTGGCCCATGTAGCCAGTGCGGAAGGAATCACTTGTGTAGAAAAGATATGTGGGATGGAAGTAAACCCTATTGATTACAAGATCATTCCATCTTGTACTTATTGCAGCCCAGAGATCGCTAGTGTAGGTCTGACAGAAGCTGCTGCAAAAGAAGCAGGGCACGATATCAAAGTCGGTAAATTCCCTTTCTCTGCCTCAGGCAAGGCTAGCGCAAGCGGTGCCAAGGAAGGCTTTGTCAAAGTCATATACGGATCTAAATATGGAGAGCTCTTAGGTGCCCATATGATAGGCGCTAATGTAACGGAGATGATAGCCGAAATGGTGGCAGCGATGAATCTGGAGACTACTGGTCACGAAATCCTAAAAGCCATACACCCACATCCGACTATGAGTGAAGCTGTTATGGAAGCAACTGCAGTTGCTTACGGTGAAGTGATTCACTTATAGAATTTGTTAACTAAGTAAGGTTAAATCAAGGAATTCGGTTAGCATTAGCTGTTTTCAGGTAGGAAATTTAACAAGAAGCATTTTGGCACTAGCATGATGTTGGGCTGGAAGACTTAGATTCTATTTAATTTTGAACCGTGGGTCCTGTGTATCAGCGAGCTGATTTAAACAGAAGATCCGAGGAATTAAAAAACAAATAGAATGAATTCTTTCTAGAGTGGAATGACTTTCAGATTATATCCAGCGAAGATGCCTCCTCCATTTATCACATTACTGTAATTGTTACTCGCTATAAAATCAGAAGACGGAACAAAATCATTGTTCTGGACAGAGACTAGATAGTTGTAATATTCAGAAGAGATCGCCCATATCTGAAGATTGAAATTTGGGGTTATACATTCTGTATTAACGTTTTCAGTGTCAGGGCTTCCATTTGTAGAAGCTATGGTTTCATCACTTGTGCTGAATGAGGCACTGAAGGTATTCTGGTCGGCAAATACTGGAATTGCTGTATTTATTCCTTTGTTTCTTAATAGAGAAGGTGAATTGTTGTTCAGATTGTTTTCTTCAGTCGTTTCATCAGGTACAGCTTTAGGATCAGGGTCTTCACCCCCTTGATCTATACTAACTGATGGTTTGATATGTTCAATCTGATAGGCATAATAAACGCCTTCGGATTGCTCTGAACCTAGATCAACTTCAAATTCCAGTAATCCTTCTTCGGCATTAACCGTTTTCTGTATAACCTTAGGTTCAAAGATTTTAGGGATAAAGGTTTTAGCGTGCAATTTTTCATCCCCGACTTCTATGTCCATTTTATAGACTCTTCCTTGGAATGGATTAGTAGGATAGGTGTACAGACCATTTCCCTCTGCTATGAAATTGAATTTTTGGATCGCATCATCTGTATTCCCAGCTTCGTCCAGTACTGATATCAAAATTTCAGCATCATTTACAGGATTTGGTTCTGAAGAACTGTTTGGAGCTTGCGAATAGTTGATCCTGACTTGCCACGTGGAATCTGTAGATACAATAGACTCGACCACGATCATCTGTTGAAGCTCGGGTAGCTCATATTGAACTACTGATTCACAGCTTGCGAGCAGTAGTAGTGTCAGTGATATGGTAAATAGTGCTTTCATCCTTCGTGCCGGCAATAAATATATCCCATAATGGCAACAAAAACAAATATTACAGCAGCTTTACCAGCCATAACTGATATTAATTTGTGGAAAAATCGGAAATAGTGAAATCTCCTTGACTGAATAACTATTTGCATTCACTTCTTGGCTATCAACTACATAACCGTAGAATGGATTTTTCTTATTGAGCAGATTGTAAATACCTAGACTCAAACGGACATCATCTGGTTTTTTCCAACTTAAGGTCTGGGTATAGTTAATATCAAGATGGTGATAATACCGACCTAATGTTACATTGTTTCTGGTGCCTGCAACTATGCGTGGGGGGTTCAGAGGTTCTTCACGGTCTGGAAGTGTCCAGCGAGCTCCATTGCCAAAATGAAAACTAAGACTTAGATCTTTCTTCTCAGATATTGATCTATGAAGACCGATAAATAAATTGTGTGGTCGATCATATTTAAAGGGGAAAGTCTGATTTCTCCTATCCACTACAAAAGTTCTTTCTGATCTACTCAAGGTGTAGGCTACTCTGTAATCAATACTTTTCCACTGGCCAGATAACTCAAACTCTACACCATAGGCTTGACCGCTTCCTGAGATGACTCTTTCTTCCCAGTTTGTATTCTGCGTATTGAAATTGAAAATAGTCTGATCGAGAACCAATGCCTGAATCAAATCTGTAGGATTAGCATATTCCAATAGATCATCATAGCGATTATAGAAAGCCCCTAAACTGAAATTAACTTTTCCGAGTGGTTTATAATGAAAATTAACAGAAACCAGATCCGAGGTCTCTGGCGCTAGATTTCTTGTGCTCGGCACCCATAAGTCGCTGGGCAGTCCTGAGCTGGGATTGACTAATAAATGTAAGAATTGGTTCATTTGAGAATAACCCAATTCCATGGAGTGATCTCTCTTCTGATAATTTATGTTGAGCCTGGGTTGGAGGTAATAGTAAGTGGTGTCTTCAGCAACAAAGGCCCCTCCTCTTACTCCAAGGTTCAAGGACCAGAGTGGTGAAGGATTGAATGATTCTTCCAGGAAGGCAAAGACTTCATTGGTTCTATAAGTAGAGTCACCACATAGACTGCCTTGGTTTAAATTTTTTTGTTCCAGAATTGATGGAGAACTGATATAGTTAACTAAGCCAATACCCGTCTTGATCTGTCCGACCTTATCTGTGTACCAATCTAGAAATATGTTGATATTTTTCGTGTCATGACAAGAAACGGATCTGATATAACTGTTATTGATCGTGTCCATGTCCAAGGAAGAAGTTCTGAGCTCGCTGGTGGAATTAAAGAAATAGGAGGATACTCCAGCTTGCATATTCATAAAGACTTTGTCAGATAGATCTTTCTTCCAGTTTATGGAAAATAGTCTATTGTCCCACTGAATCTTCTTAGTATCAAAGTAATCAAATATTTCTTCTGACGTCGTATTGGTACCTGCCTCTGTAAGTTGGATATTATCATAGGTGCTACTGAATGAAAAGCTGATTCTATGTGAGGGGCTGAACCAGTGAGAAAGTTTGCCATACACATCTCTATATGCGAATTCAGTGTCTTGGAAGTTCTTGGTGCTTTCAATGATTGGTGAAGCAAAGAGGCCAAAAACACTGGCTCTGCCATTGAATATATAAGAGGTATTCTCTGATAGAGGTCCTTCCATAAATCCAGAAATTCGCTCCAGGCCCAGCTCCGCTTTTCTTTTATGTTTTATTCTATCCCCATCCTTCAGTCTTATGTCTAAGACGGAGGAGAGTTTACCCCCAAATCTTGCTGGTACTCCTCCCTTGTATAAGTCCGCTTTCTTAATCGTTTCATCTACAAATATAGATGTCAGACCCCCCAGATGACTCGTCTCAAATATCGGCAACCCATCCAACAATACCAGATTCTGGTCTGGTCCTCCACCTCGGACAATGAATCCCGTCTGACCTTCATACCCTATTGATATCCCTGGCAAAGTTCTCATCTGAGATATAAGATCGATATCGCCTCCTATGCCTGCGATGTTATAGAGTGGATTGTCATTTTCTGTATCAATCGGGATAGTCGTAGTGCTGAATTCAGGACTGTCTTCAATAACGATTTCAGGAAGGTTATTTTTAAAACCCATCTCGATGATCCATCTTTGCTTTACTGATTTGGATAACTTTTTTCTTATTGTCTGATAGCCTGGATAGCTGAAAATCAACTGCTTGGATTTCCTTTTCACCTTGATGTGAAAAAAGCCTTCATCATTGGACGAAACATCATAGCCTTCCACGCTATAAATAGAAACACCGGGAAGGGTTTCCCTGCTTGCAGAGTCCCTGACTATTCCAGATACTAAAATATAACTGGATGGAAAAAGAAGAATTTTCTTGTTGGGGTGGTCTACAGTAATTTCGTAGGCGTATTTTTTCTGTAAAATTTTCAGAAGCTTATCCCAGGTGCTTTTTACTGATGGAAAAGTTAGTTCTTGATTTAGGTTAAGCTCCCTGGGATTGAAGGAAACAAAATAGCTTGTTTGCTCTTCAAGAGTGTTAATGAAATCTTGAAGATTTGAGTTTTTATCCGGAAGATCTGCTAGTCCTAGAGTCTCGTTTTGTATCTGAGCGGCGAGGTCCGTTTTATACAAGCCCAGGAAAATGAACAGCAACGGCAGTATGCGTTTCATAGACCTTGGGTTTTACTGGCAAGAAAGGTTCTTTACGATTATTTTTTCATGACTATTTACAAAATCGAAACCATGCATGGTAGAAAGCTCTTGAATGACTTGCTCTAGACTTTCATTGGTATATCTCGTTCTGACTAAGCAATTAGACAAATTGTTACTGGCATCTGTGTAGTCTATTTCAGTTTTATAATGCGCTTCTATAGCCCTGAATACAGTTATCATATCAGCATTGTGAAAGGTCAATTCATTAGACTTCCAACTGAGTTTATTGAGATCTGCATTATTGAGCTTTACGATTGCACCGTTTACTCTGGTAGCTCTTTCACCTTTGGTTAAGGTAATCACGGAGTCCATCGTATGTAATTCCACTACACCACTGTAGATCGTCAGGTCAAAGGTCGTCTTATCGCTTACTAGATTGAAACTGGTACCGACGACTTTGACAAAGTCTGAATTCTGTAATTCTATGATGAAGGGTTTAGTTATATCTTGTGTTATCTCAAAAAAGGCTTCCCCCGTAAGACTCACTCTTCTCTCCTCGCCAAAATCAGAAAGAACTTCCAACTCTGAGCCACCATTTCTGAGCCATATATCAGATTGGTCCTCTAAGGCAAACTGCAAATTCTCTTGCTGAGCAATATGCTGAATGGGTATCTCTTTTTTGCGACTCTCATAGAGGTAGAAACCGGATATCAGCAATCCTAGGCATACCGCTGCTAAAATGATGGGTAATAGACGGCTAGAAGAGGGTTTTGATGCTTCGCCAGCAATTATACGGGTCTCGACTTTATGCCAAGCACTATTTTTATCATAATCCTTGTAACCATCCATGCCCTTTTGTGCATTTTCTTGAAGTTCTTTCAGCAACTCCAGGTTTGCTGCAGACTCTTGCTTCCAATTTTCCAATGCTGCGTACTCTGCAGAATCTGCATTGTTGTTAAGAACTTTGAGGAGTATTTTATCTATGTCCATATTATTCTAAATATCAGCTTTTGGAGTATTCCTGTCTTAAAATTTTCATTGCCTTGAGCATGTGGTTTTCGACTGTCTTGATGGAAATACCTTCTTTGGCTGCTATTTCTGCGTAAGTTAGTCCATTTAATTTGTGTAAGGCAAACACGTTTTTGCATTTAGGCGGTAAATGTCGCAACAGACTACTTATCTGCTCCTTTCTCATATACTTTGATGTTTCAGACGACATGTGTTCATCAGATTCAAGAGTTTCAGTATCCAATTTATAACCACTAAGGGCAGTTCGGTAAGCTTTGTCAGCTCTTTTCTTTTCAAAAACTTTATTTCTGACGGCTGTGAAGAGATAAGTCTGCATTTTTCCAGTGAGGGTCAAGCTGTCATTCTTATTCCAGAGGTGAAAAAATACGTCTTGTACCATATCTTCAGATTCTTGCTCATTATAGAGAAAGGAGTTGGCATAATTCACTAATGGCACATAATGCCTCATAAATACCTGTCTGAAATCTGATTTATCGGAAAATAACAATAGTGTATTTAGAGTTGGTCTCAGCGTGAAGTTAGGTCAAATGTATTAGGATGTCGATTCAGCTTTGTGATATATTTAATTTTGTCTTCAAAATCACCTAGAATAATATGCTAGTTTTGGCAATCACAGACACTATATGAAAAAAAGTTACCTCTCTCTTATCGGATTTGCCCTATTCTTCTTTGGCTTTATGTCTCTAATATTGAGTCTAGTTCAGTTGAAAATAGGTTTTTTAGCTTTTATAGATGCTCCAGGTAGAACTTTCGGACTAGTGGTCAAGCTGCTCATGGTATTTGGAGGAATGATCATACTCTATTTAAGCAAGATGGATAGGACAGTCTGATGATTTTTTTGGCTATTTAGAGTACTTAAATTGAAAAGTGCCACCTTAGGGGAAGATGGCACTGATAATCGAATAATAAGATCGAGTTCTTGTTAGTATTTGTAAGGTTTTCCTTTTACTGTCGCTACGATCGACCCTGCGACCTTATACGGGTCAGCATTGGACGCTGGTCTTCTATCCTCTAGCCACCCTTTCCACTTGTTTTCTACTGCTGCGATGGGAATTCTTATGGAAGCACCTCTGTCAGATACGCCATAAGAGAATTTATTGATGGATTGAGTTTCGTGCTTCCCTGTCAATCTCTGATCATTGTAGGCCCCATAGACAGCGATGGCTTGCTTGATCCTATCCTTAGGAGCAAATTTTTCGCATATCATTTCAAAATCCTTCTTTTTGCCAGAGGTTCTCAGCTTTTTGTTTGAGAAATTTGCATGCATACCTGATCCGTTCCAGTCCCCTTTTACAGGTTTAGGATGGTATTCTATATAGTATCCATATGATTCTGTCAATCTATCCAGTAGGTATCTGGCGATCCAGATCTCATCACCAGCTTTCTTGGCACCTTTAGCAAATAGCTGAAATTCCCATTGTCCCGATGCCACTTCCTGATTGATCCCTTCAAAAGTCAATCCCGCTTCCAAACAAAGATCCGCATGCTCTTCCACAAAATCTCTACCATGCGTATTTCTTCCTCCTACAGAGCAGTAATAAAGCCCCTGTGGACCTGGATAACCACCTACAGGAAAGCCAAGAGGCATAAGAGTCTTCCTGTCCATGATAAAGTATTCCTGTTCGAATCCGAACCAGAAATCATTATCATCATCATCTATGCTGTCTCGGCCATTGGAATCATGCGGTGTACCATCCGAATTCAGCACTTCAGTCATAACCAGATATCCATCCAGCCTCGCAGGGTCTGGATAAATGGCAACAGGCTTAAGCAAGCAATCCGAGGAGCCTCCTTCCGCTTGTTTTGTAGAGGAACCATCGAATGACCAGACTGGACAATCAGATAGTTTGCCACTGAAGTTTGGAATCACTTTGGTTTTACTCCTCATATTCTGAGTCGGTTTATAGCCATCTAGCCAGATGTACTCTAGTTTTGATTTGGTGTCTTTCTTGGTTGTTTTTCTTGCTGCCATTTGTGGTTATGTTTAAAGGTGCACGAAGCTATAATTCTAAAAGGATATATTATATTTTAAATAATTTATTACTGCTATGGCCAATTTAATTTGTTAGTGCATAACTTACACATTATCAGAGGTATAACTTAATTTGTGCTGTTATGTCCATAGCCAGATATGAGTCTCTAAGAAATCTGACCCTGACTCTGAGTAAGTCAGAAAAACGCCATTTCGTGCTCTTCGCCAATCGTGTGCAAGGTAAGCAGGATAAGGTTTTCTTACGGCTTTTTGAGTTGATGGAGCAATATCCAAATAAAAAAGAATCAGAACTTTCATCGAAGCTGGGCACCTTGTCCAGCGCTCAATTCACCAATGCCAAACGGAATCTCTATAACCAGCTTCTTCATAGTCTCCAATTGTTAAGAGATACCAGAGCCAGCCATAAATTGGGAGTAAAGAATCTGCAACGAGCCGTCTTGCTTTATGAGCGAGGCCTGATTTCCCAGAGCCTCACATTTTTGAAAATAGTGAAAAGTCAAACTAATGAAGAAGAGATAGAACTGAATCTGGACTTACGCCGACTGCAACAGAAGATCATTCTGAGTCAACCATCGCGCCTGAATTTTGGTCCGGAGGAAACACGGCAATTGATATGCGATATCAATCTCTATCAAGATCGCAACACCCAACTCATCAAAGCATCGGGATGTTCATTATTATCCATCGTACAACTGCAACACTGGGGTTTTGTAAGGAATGAACGAGAAGATGATTTCTATGATACAGCGTTCAATCATATGATGACGGCTTGCGGGAAGCTTTCCGAGAACGGACTGGCTAAAAAATATTGGCATCTTGCTTGGGCTTATCACCATAAAAAACAGCTCAAATTTGAATCGGTATACAGTCAGGCTCAAGCTATTCTATCAGATGAAAACAGGCTTTTAGATAAAGCTCAAGTTGTATATGTACGTGCTTATCATCTCTTAATGACAGCTTGTTTTCACTTGGGTCAAGTGGATTGCTATCATCAGTATAAGCTAGCCTTTCTCGAATACTTGGAACTTTATGAAGACAAATTTTCTGAGCCAGAAATAACGCTATCGAGATATTATGAATCCAATGCTCAATTGAATACTTTGATATTAAATAATAGGCTTGCCTCGGGCTTGGGTAATTATTTAGCAGAGTTGGATTCTTCTGTGTTGCTTAGCGCTTGGAAGGGGAAGGAATACATGTTGGATTTTAAGTTGGGACTAGCATACAGCTACTGTGGTAGGTATAATGAAGCGCTTAATAGTTTTGACAGGATTTACCAAAGTACCACAGCACGACTGGATGTGCTCAACTATGCCAGATTGATAGCGATAATTTGTCATTACAGGCTCAATAATTTCACCTTGGTATTGAATCTGGTGAATGGGATAAGGGCAGCTTTTGATCAGGCAGACAGGATGACTGCAGTAATAGAAATCATAGTGGTATTCCTCAGAAAAGGGAGTCGAGCTATGAATTTTGGTATAGATGAATTGGTCGATCAGACTCTGGAAAAACTGGAAGTTCAAAACATCAGTAGATTTGGCAAGGTTGATTTCTTATATTACGACTTTACTAGTTTGATGAGCAGTATCAAAGCGAATACAACCATCGAAAAAATCCGTAAATCGAGTCCGTGAGAATTTTAAAGTGGTTCATTTCACTTATAGCATTAATCAATGGTTCGGCCTCCTTGCAGGCTCAAGAAATCCCTGAAGTCATATGGGATCAGGTGGAATCGTATGTGCAGAACCTGGAGGATGAGCAGATTGATCTGACGATGCTCTATGATGAGCTGGAAATTCTATTTGACTCTCAACTCGACATCAATAGAGCCAGTTATGAAGATCTTCAAGAATTGAGATTGCTTACTGAAGTTCAGATCAATGGCATGCTGGATCACAGGGCAGCTTATGGTGATTTCTTACAAGTGGAGGAACTACTGACCATCCCCAGCTTTAGTGTAGAGGATGTTATACTGGTCCGGTATTTCATGAAGGTGGCTGATAAGAATAAACTGCCTATTTCAGTACCCAGAATGTTCGCGGAGTCGAGGCATGAGGTCTTTTTGAAGTGGGGTCAGACCTTGGAAGACAAGGCGGGTTACAAAGCCAATGACGATGATGGCCCGGCATATTTAGGCGATAAGAATAAATTGTTTCTGCGTCTCAGAAGTAATTATGAGAATAAGCTGCGTTATGGATTCACCATAGAAAAGGACGAAGGAGAACAACTGATATCTGATACTATTTATCGAGGTTTGGATTATGTTACAGCACATCTTTATCTCAAAGACTACTCTACTCTACTCAAGGATTTTGCTGTAGGTGATTATTCCATCTCCATGGGTCAAGGACTTATCGTGCACAGTGGTTTTGGGGCAGGCAAAAGTGTTACCGTAGGAGATATAAAGAAGGGTGGTAGAAATATCAGACCTTATAATTCAGTAACAGAGAATGGTTATCATCGAGGCTTGGCTGCAACTTTAAGGCCTTACAATAATGTAGAACTCACATTGATGGGCAGCTCTGTCAATCGAGATGGTAACTTGCGTATAGATACACTCAATAACGATACACCGGATCTCTTTTTTTCTTCTCTACAGACCAGTGGCACCCATAGAACCCTGGCCGAAAAAGAAGATAAAGATATCGTGAGTATGACCACCTTAGGAGGTATCCTGAAGTACACTGATCATCGTTTCAGTGTAGCGCTTAATCATTTGTATAATAGATTAGATCAACCCATCATCAGAGCAGATGCTGCCTATAATCTATTCAGATTCAATGGTAGCACCTTAAGTAATACGAGTATAGATTACAGCTACCGGATCAAGAATCTGCATATGTTCGGTGAGTCAGCTAGAGATTCGGGTGGTGGTATGGCACATATGCTCGGAGCGCTGGTTGGTCTCAATAGAAGAATGAGCCTGTCCATGCACTATCGTAATTATGGAAAGGATTACAATGCCTTGACACCAAGTGCATTCGGCGAAGGAAGCCTGGTCAATAATGAGAAAGGCTTCTTCATGGGCATGGAATTGAGGATCAACAGAAATTGGAATTTACGCTGTTATGCAGATGTATGGCAGCACCCTTGGTTAAGATCGCGAGTAGCCAATCCTTCAGACGGTAAGGAGTATTTGGCTAGATTGGATTACTATGTAAGGAGAAAAGTCTCTGCCTATGTCCAATACTTCTATGAGCAGAAATATGAAAACGAAACTTACGATGATCCAGTATTGTCACTGTCTCGTGGCAGTAAGCTGACAGTAGGACAGTTACAGACCAGACATAAAATCAGGATTCAATTCAATAATATCATCTCCAGAGATCTTGAATTGCGAAATAGAGTGGAGTATTCCAGATTCGATGATATCAATGGAACTTCGGACGGTTATATGCTCTATCAAGATGTTATTTACAAGCCCTTTGCTTCTCCCCTATCGTTGACCGCTAGATTTGCCTTGTTCGATACGGATAATAATGATAGTAGGATATATGCCTTTGAGAATAATATCTTGTATGAATTCGGTATTCCGAGTTACTCAGGTCGAGGCTATCGTTACTACATTAACCTCAGAAGAAAATTCGGTAAGCACCTCACCGCGGAACTCCGCTGGGCCAAGACTTACAAGAATAGAGGCAACAATGGTAGTGGCAGAGAAATGATAGATGAGGATACCCGGACGGATGTCAAGGCTCAGCTTAAATTTGCTTTTTAGATGCTTGACTTTTAGATGCTTGACTTTTAGAAGCTAGATGTCTAGATGCTAGATTGACAGATGCTAGATATTATAGTGGTTCTCTTAATTCAATAATCTTATACGGAAGACATCAATCTTAGTCATATAGCAGGTACTTCTTCCGTGTCATTTTAAATTCCAGCAAACCCGGCGCCCAGCTGGCTCTTATTTCTTCTTCTCTGATTCCATCTTGTATTTGTTTTTTTAGTTGGTCTGTTCCAGCAAGGAGATTGAAGAAATTATCATCGTTGAAAAATGGGGTTTGTTGTTTTTGTAATTCTTGATGAAAGTGGATGAGGTGTTGGAGGTTGAGCTTTGTGAGGTCTGGCTTGACTTTCTGGAGATCGATACCATGGCATATTGTGTTTTCGAGTTTTGGGTACTTGGATCCTGGGCCAGAAACTGGGGTGAAGTTGAAATCTTTTTTTGGAAATTGCGGATGGCCGATGACTTGGAATTGCTTATCGGTTCCTCTGCCGATGCTTACTGTTGTTCCTTCAAAAAAACATAGCGAAGGATAATTAGCAATGGCGATGTTATTGGGTAGATTTGGCGAAGGCTTTATGGGTAGCAAGTAGAAGTCACTGTGCTTGTAATTCTCTATGGGGATGACTGTAAGATCACACGACAGAGCACCAGGCAGCCACTCTTCTCCGTTAATCATCTGAGCATACTCCCCTATGGTCATGCCATAGACGACGGGAACAGGATGCATACCCACAAAAGATTTAAACTCTGGTTCCAACACTGGGCCATCCACATAGCAGGATAAGGGATTCGGTCTATCTAATACGATTACAGGGATATCTTGCTCTGCAGCTGCTTCCATCACGTAATGCAGCGTGGAGATGTAGGTGTAGAATCGAACGCCTACATCTTGAATATCAAATAGTAAAACATCAATACCTGTAAGATCAGCTGGGGAAGGCTTTTTGTTCTTACCATAAAGACTGATGAGGGGCAGTAGGGTTTTGGGGTCTATGGCGTTGTTGATCTTTTGGCCTGCATCCGCAGTGCCTCTGAAGCCGTGCTCTGGTGAGAATATGGCCATAATGTTCATATTTTCGGTGAGCAGATAATCGACCAGATGAGTGGAGCCTAGTGTGCTGGTTTGATTGACCACCATACCGACGGTTTTGCCTTGGAGGAGAGGCAGATATAGTCCTATTCTCTCTGCAGCAGGGGTAATACGACCTACTTCTACTTCAGCAGTTTCATGCTCAAGAGGAGTAATGGCCGGGTTTTGATATGCATTCTTACAAGACCAACTCAGCGCTAGTAAGATTATTAGTTTGAAGGTCAAATTCATAGAGTAAAGTTCGGCTAACTATGGGTCTTACGCTATTCTTTAGAATGTTAATTGGTCAGTACACAAAAAAAGAGCCCCAAAAGCAATGCTTCCAGGGCCTATATTCGATTATATTTTAATCTCAGCAATTGCAATTAGCGCAAGCGCAAGAGTCGCAGGTGCACGACTTGCAGTCACCTTCTTGACATGGCTTACAGTTACAGGTGCATTTATTGTTATCCATTGTGTTAGTGTTTACTTGTTAGCTAATTATATCCATATCTAGAGGTTTAACAAGATCATTGGATGTAATAGTTCACTTGAGACTAATCATTTCATCAATATCTTACTCCACCTTGACAAACCGCTCCCGTAGCACCTGCCCTTCCGCATCAGTCATCAGAATAAAATAAGCCCCAGCACTCAGGCCAGACACATCTAAGTCTATCTGAACCATGGATTCTAGTGATTTATTCAGAACTGGCTGTCCTGCTACATTGTAGAGTTGTAATTCTCCAGAAAAGGATTCTGGTAGTTCCAGCGTCAATTGAGCTCGTACAGGATTAGGGTGGAGTTTTATATTGTTAAGCTCAGGGGATGTTTCTGTTACGTCATCCAGCAGATCAAAATCTTCTCTGGAGAATCGCATCCACTCTCTATTCTTGCCAGTAGCTAATCCATTTATATAACAAGAGTGTCCAAGCCTGAATAGAAAATCACCATTTTTCAGTAGAAATATTTCGCTTAGATCTGCTATTTTATTAAAGTCAGAAACTATAAGTTTCTTTTGAAGACGTATTTCCCCTGACAGATTACTGCTGAATAATTCCATATCCGAGTACCCTTGTGAAATATAATTTCTATCCAAAAAAAATGCCTCTCCTTGATTATCTATTATATGACGATGCACATAACCGATAGTTCCAGAATAAGTACCGTAGTCATTCAGGCTATGAAGTGTGAAATCTCGATTAAGTATAAGTAAGAGTCTATGACTATCATCCTCTCCTGATATTATAAGATGATTGTTCGTGATGTTTTCTATGCCTAAGTTATTAAATACCGGAGGTAAAATTTCAGCAAGATCTATCTTGCGAATCAGCTCAAATTCTGTGGAATATTCTGAGAGAGTTGCATCATAGTCATAAGCCATGATGTCAATAGGAGAAAATTGTTCCAGCAATAGGTAGTTTCCCTCTGGTGTCTTTTTAAATTCTGGACCACCTATGGGATAAAAGGCTGACAAATTTGGTCTGCCATTATATTGTCCACGGACTAGAGTGTCTGGTCCTGAGATTAAGATTCCCAAAGTATCTAAAGTCCATCCTATAAGATTGTGAGTTCTCTCTTCTGCAAGTAGATTTCTAGCAGTCAGAAAATGATTGATTCTGTTTGGATAATAATATGTTGTAAAGGGTGGCTTGTAATCCAACTTAACACTTTCATTAACCTGAGCTGGATCATTGTCAACTAGCAATTTGCCAGAGGTCTGATCAAAGCCATCAAGCAACATACCTGTATCCGCATCATAAATACGACGAAATACATATCCAGTCCGTGATAGACTAAATGTAGTCTGTTTATCACCTTTATCATCCTTTCTGAAATATTTACGACCGTAAACGTAGAGCATACCCATATTCTCTTCAGCAAACGTTATTTGTCTTCTATATTCGTCAGTCCTCAGGTCGGCAGCAATTTGCCATACTACTTCGCCGGTTTCAAGTTCTATCTTATCTATCAGATAACCACCACCAGTATCTGCATCGTATCTGGTTCCTGTGATACTGTACAGATGTGCTTCTGTAATAAATGAATGGTGATTAAAACTTACTTGGCTGACGCCATCAGTGTATTCTTGTACATAATCTCCACAAGTATCTATGTGTCCTATAAATGTAGTGTCTATTATACGATGAGTCCATACGGGTTCTATTTCATCAAATTCTAATGGGATGTATGTGCAATCTTGGCTAATGAGAGTGGTAAACAAAAATTGAAATATATTGAAATAGCCTTTGTTTCATACTTTATTTTTTCATAAAAAACTGAGTTGATACTTCTTTATATCTTATCTCGAAATCAAGAATTTGGGGTTGTCTTTGCATAGACAACCCCTAAATAACAGTGTTTTACTCTGAGCATCTAGCTGTGATACATCCACCTTTGCCAGGTTGGACTTCGGAACACTCAACGAATCCAACCCCACAGTCTCCACCTGTTACAGTAGTGGTTGTTACTGCTATGGGAATAGCAACGCCATCATTTCCTCTACACCACCGAGTTTTTTCGATGCAGCAGCCGCCATCATGTGAACAAAGAAAGATTGATGCAAGTCCTGATTTAGTGTAACAATATTGCACACAATTTTGCTTGTAATAATTAGAAACTGCTGCCGCACCAGAGTTGCAAGAAGGAATCGTCTCTTCATCTTGAAACGCCATATGAAAACCTATAGCTAGATTGGTGTAATCTTCCATTGATTCAGCATCCATAGGGCAGCAATCAGTTAAAGGTTCTATAAAAACCTCTTGAAAATTCAATTCAAATCCTGCTTGATATGTTGTACCTTCTGTAACATTAAGGGTGACTATTAAATTGCAATCACAGTCAGGTGTAGGATTGTTGATAGCAAATGATTTAGTCACAGGCTCTCCACAATTTCCTTCAGGCTCACAAGAAGTTTCTCTGAGCCGTAATACATCATCTGTACCAGCAACTATCTCTGTCTCAGAATTTTCTTGTACTTCAGAGCAAGAAAAGAAGGCGGTGATGAAGAAACCACTAGCAATTAGTGTAATTAATAAGTAAATAGGGGCTAAATGATAATACCTTTCTCATAATAATTAAGGTTGTGATTTCTATTAAGAACTCGGTTAAAATAATTCTATAAATCATTCTTTGTGCACCCCAACTTTTTGTGGTCGACAATGATTGAAAATATATATAACTGTAACAGACGATTTGTGTCGTTCACCTATCGTCGGTCGGCTACTTACGTCTATTGCACATGAAGTGTGCATAACGTGAGTTGTCCTAAGCGTCTAAGTCAGTATGTAATTATATTATCTTTGATGCACCTGAATGTGAGTTGCTGTTCTATATGCAGTTGCTTTATTAAATATAAGAGTTTTTCTTTAATAATTAATAATAGAAATTTACTTCTAGCCTCGTGTATATCCACAGCACGCATAATGGGCCATTCTTATATTTCTCCCTAGCTTTGCATCAGTGGCAAAAGAAAGATTATATGCTATAGTAGATCTGGAAACAACCGGCGGTCTTCCAAAGCGGGATAAGATCACGGAAATTGCCATTATATTATTTGATGGAGAGAGGATCGTCGATGAATATCAGTCCCTCATCAATCCTGAGCGGTCCATCCCTTATAACATCACCCGCATAACTGGCATATCCAACGAAATGGTAGTGGATGCACCCAAATTCTATGAAGTAGCCAAAGAGGTCATTGAGATGATGGAAGGGGCCATATTTGTTGCCCATAATGTCCGCTTCGACTATCAGTTTCTCCGACATGAATTTCGAAGTCTCGGCTATACTTTTACCAAGAGGAACCTCTGTACTGTCCGCCTTTCGCGCAAAGCTTTTCCCTTACTCAAATCCTACAGTCTCGGTAATCTGATACGCTATTTTAATATCGATGTTGAGAATAGGCATAGGGCTTACGACGATGCCTGGGCCACTACAATTGTACTGGAGAAGATATTCAAGGCACAAGCCAGTAATGACGACATCAAGGACCTTGTCAATGACAGCTTACAACTGACCAAGCTCCCACAATCCATTTCCCTGGAAGATGTCGAGAATCTACCTGAAGACTGCGGTGTTTATTATTTTACCAATGCGAAGGGTTATGTCATCTACGTGGGTAAGAGCATTAATATCAAGAAGAGAATCAAGCAGCACTTTTCCAAGCACACTAAGAAAACTGATAAACTCTTCCAAAAAGTAGCTGATATCTCTTATGAAATAACAGGAAGCGAATTGGCATCTTTGCTCAAGGAGTCCAGAGAAATAAAAGACATTCAACCAGAGATCAATAAGATTCAAAAAACCAATTTATACAACTACGCTGTAATTCGTGATAAAGATAAGTCGGGCTATGACAGATATAAAGTCGTCACTGCGGCCAAAGCAGAAAAGGCTCTATCTTATTATGGTTCCAGAAAATCTGCACTTAATCATATAGAGATGATCGGTGAGGCTTTTCAGTTATGTCCCAAGATTAATAATTTGGATAAATCTAGAAATACTTGCTTTAATTATGAAGTGCAGAAGTGCCAAGGCGCATGCATCGGTGAAGAGCCACCTTATCTGTACAACGAAAGATTTGAAGAATCACTGGTACTGGTGAATAGGCTATTCGAGGAGAATTTTCTAGTGATGGAGGAAGGTAGGACAATAAATGAGAAGGCGGTTTTTCTGGTAGAGGATGGACACTATAGAGGTTATGGTTATGTCGATGGTGAGGATATGGCCTATGGTATCGAAGAGTTGAAAGAGGCTATCAAGTATGAGCAGAAGAATCCTGAAGCTGACTTGATATTGAGAAATTATATGTGGAGCACTGAGAATTTAGAGATTATTCACTTTTGATAGGTTAATGGTGAAAGTTAATGGTTATTGTTAATGGTTAATGTTTAATGGTGCAATCGATAATATTGAATGATTGCATGCTTAGTTCTTCTTCAGAAATCCTCGAGACGTTAGTAGCTCCCTCATTTCTGTCTGTAAAGCCAGGGCTTTCTCTCTGGCGGCAGCACCATAATCTTTGCCCTCGCTCGCATAGATGATCCCTCTGGAAGAATTAACGATTAAGCCTACCCTATCATTGAGTCCGTGTTCTGCTACAGCAGCGAGACTACCTCCTTGTGCTCCGACCCCTGGCACTAGGAAGAAATGTTCTGGAACGATAGCTCTAATTTGCTTAATGTAATCTGTCTGTGTGGCCCCGATTACAAACATGGTATTGTCTGAATTTCCATAAGTTGCACAAGTCTCAAGGACCGACTGGTATAGCGGTAGTTGCTCCGAACCGACTTTAAGATGCTGGAAGTCTTGACTGCCTTTATTCGAGGTCAAACCCAATATGATGATCCATCGGTCTGGATATTCCAGAAAAGGACTGACGGAATCGCTGCCCATATAAGGCGCAACCGTGAGCGCATCAGCATCATAATATTCAAAAAAGCTTTTGGCGTAAAGCCTCGAGGTATTGCCTATGTCCCCACGCTTAGCATCTGCTATTACAAGAATGTCATCTGGAATGTAATCAATGGTTTTCTTGAGCGAGTGCATACCATCAGGTCCCAAAGCTTCATAGAAAGCAGTATTGGGTTTGTAGGCTATGACAAGATCTTTGGTGCTGTCTATTATGGTTTTATTGAATTCAAATACAGGGTCTTCGCTATCCAGTAAATGTTTGGGTATACGATCCATATCTGTGTCTAGACCGACACATAGAAAAGATTGTTTAGCTATGATGGAATCAAATAGGGCTATACGACTCATATTGCAATACCATTGACAGCTTCTACCTTTTGTATTTCAGGAAACTTGGCTTTAAGCGTTTGCTCTACCCCAGCCTTCATGGTCATGGCTGACATGGAACAATTGATACAATTTCCTAGCCATTTGATGTGAACGGTCATTTCATCTGTGACGTCCACCACTTCGATATCGCCACCATCGACTGCCAGATGTGGTCTTATATCGTTCAATACGATATCGAGTTGTTTTAGAAATTCTGCCTTTTCAGTTTCTGACATTGCTAAGCTTATTAAGACTAAAGATACTTTATTTATTTCTGGAGATTGACACCGACTATTTGTGTGGGTGGTAATACCTCATTTCTCACATTGACTTGTTGTACTGTTTTCTGCGAGAGCTTCAGATAAGCTTGGCTCAATGCCTCATCATCGGATAATATAGCTGGTATACCTCTGTCCCCACCTTCCCTTATGGATGTCACTAGCGGTAACTGACCTAGTAGAACCGTATTAGCCAGCTTGGCCAAGCTCTTACCACCGCCAGTACCGAATATCTCATATTTCTTATCAGGTCGGTCCTCAGGAATAAACCAGGACATATTCTCCACAACACCGACTATAGGCACTCTGATGTTCTCTAGCCTGAACATGTTCATGGCCTTGATGGCATCCGCTACAGCAACTTGTTGTGGCGTTGTCACCATAATTGCTCCTGTAAGCGGTACAGACTGGACTAGAGTCAGTTGTATGTCTCCGGTGCCTGGTGGAAGGTCTATGATGAGATAATCCAATTCAGGCCATATGACTTCATTGATGAATTGCTTGATTATACCTCCTAGTCGAGGTCCACGCAGCACAACAGCTTGATCAGCATCCACGATATTGCCTATGGATATGGTATGAATGCCATATTTCTCTATGGGCAGTATTCTATGTCGACCATAGAGCTGCTTGATGACAGGCTTTTCTTTCTGTATACCGAGCATGGTCGGTATCGATGGCCCATAGAGATCAGCATCCATAAGGCCTACTCTCCCCCCTAATTTATGGAGACCCAGTGCCAGATTGGTAGAGACAGTGGACTTCCCTACACCACCTTTGCCAGAAGCGACGGCTATGATGTTCTTGACTTGACCCAGAGTTCTGGTATTTTCTTGGGCTCTGGCAAAATGAATATCAATGGGTGCTGCTGGATAGATCCCTTGAATTGCGGTCACCAAATTCTCATGTAATTGGAATTTAGCAGTTTCCGCTAGATTGTGGATGGAAACTGTAAATGATATGCCCTGGTCATTGACCTTCAGATCCTTGATTTTACCCATCTGTACCAGATCATTGCCTGAATCAGGATCTTTGACAGACCGCATAGCCTCTACAATCTTATTAGTATCCATTGACATTTATATTGATGAATTCGAGGGGTTTGGTCATTAACAAAACTGCCACCCATCTTGTTGTGTAAAATGAATTCAACTAGCGGTAAACATACCTAAAAACAATAATATAACAAGGGTAATATTCTCATTGGATAACCTACCTTTGCCTCCGAAATCATCAATAAAAATGAGGGTCTATAAGGATTTGTCGAGTTTGCCGAAGTTTGAGAAGACCATTATTACCATCGGTTCTTTTGATGGGATTCATACGGGGCATCAGAAGATTTTACGTAGAGTGGAAGAATTGGCTGAGCGAGAGCAGCTTACGAGCCTAGTCTTGACTTTTAATCCGCATCCGAGAAGTGTTGTCTATCCAGATGATGACAGCTTGAGATTATTGACTACGTTAGATGAAAAGATCGAATTGTTTCAGGATTTCAATATTGACAATTTAGTCATAGCTCCTTTCACTCTCGCGTTTGCGCAAATATCACCAGAAGCATATATTCAAGACTTTCTGATCAACTATTTTAATCCTGCCATAATCGTAATAGGTTACGATCACAAGTTTGGACAAAAAAGAATGGGTGATATTAAATTAATGAAATCGTATTCGGAAAAAGGCGGTTTTGAAGTGATTGAAATTCCCAAACATGAAATAAAGGAAATCGCCATAAGTTCTACCACAATAAGAACTGCCTTGTCAGAGGGACAGCTTGATAAAGCTAACACTTTACTGAGTCGGCCATATCGGTTATCGGGAACAGTTGTGGAAGGCAGGAAAATGGGTAGAGAGTTGGGCTTTCCTACGGCTAATATTAAATTACCAGATAAGACAAAGCTTATTCCAGCTGACGGAATTTATGCCTGTCAGGTGTATCACGAAGATCAGCGTTATAGGGGTATGATGTATATCGGTGATCTTCCTTCCATAGAAGGTACTCATGCCAAAGTCATCGAGGTCAATATCTTCAGGTTCGATAAAGAAATCTATGGTGAACAAATCACGCTTGAGCTGTTAAAGTTTTTGCGGGAAGATGAAGCGTTCACGACAATGGCTGCACTGAAACAACAATTAGAATCTGATAAGCAATCGAGTCTGTTTTACTTTGATCATTTGTATGGTAATCGCCTGGATCTCACGATAGCCATACTTAATTATAATTCTGAGGATTTTCTGGAAATGTTTTTGCCATCGGTTTGTTTTTCCAGCGAGTCTGACTTCGAGACTTTGATCATTGATAATGCGAGTACCGATGGTTCTGAAGCTATGGTAAAAGAGATGTATCCAGAAATTGCTTTTATCAAATTAGAAGAGAATCATGGATTTGCAGAAGGATATAACAAAGGTCTGAAAGAAGTCAAAACCAAGTATGTCGTCCTGCTTAATTCAGATGTACAAGTGACAGCCAATTGGCTGGATCCTCTAGTTGAATTTTTGGAGACGCGTCCGAAATACGGAGCAGTGATGCCCAAAATTCTGTCTTATGAGAATATAGAGTCGTTCGAATATGCAGGTGCGAATGGTGGACATATGGATGGATTAGCATATCCTTATTGTCGTGGGCGGATTTTTGATACGACAGAGCGAGATGAAGGCCAGTATGAGGAAGTGCAAGATGTGTTCTGGGCGAGTGGTGCAGCCTTAGTGATGAGAACTGAACTGTACCATCAGCTAGGAGGCATGGATGCCAGTTATTTTGCTCATCAGGAGGAAATAGACTTGTGTTGGAGATTATTGAGATCAGGCTATGGTGTCGCAGTGGTGCCAGCCTCGAAAGTATATCATGTGGGTGGAGGCACTTTGTCCTATGACAGTCCCAAGAAGTTGTATCTTAATTTCAGAAATAGTCTATACTCCATGACGAAAAACCTCAGGATCCGAGAGTTATTTTGGAAATTACCTTTACGCTTAATCTTAGATGGGATAGCAGGGATTAAGTATCTTATAAGTGGCAAACCCTCACTTGCATGGGCGATATTAAAATCACACTTACGCTACTATCTTGAAATTCCTGCTCTGATAAGTCGTAGAAAGGAATTCAAGAAAAAAATTTCTGCAGTCAAAATTGGGGCTCGTAGAGACACGGCATTAATGAAACCACTTTCCATAGTCCAGCAATATTTCTTGTCGGGCCATAAAAAGTATAGTGATCTTAAATTATGAAAAAGAAGCGTTGGGAGATAGTACACGAAGATTCATCAGTTATTGTCATCAATAAGCCGGCACCCTTTCTGACCATTCCAGATAGATATGATAAGACCAAACCTAATTTGCTTGGGACTCTGACGGAAAGAAGAGAATCAATCAAAGTCAATCATAGACTAGATAAGGAAACCAGCGGGCTGATTTTATTTACCAAAAATGAAGAGGCACACAAACATCTTTCGGAGCAGTTTGAGAATCGAACTATAAAGAAGCACTATTTGACTTTAGTCAATAGTGTGCCGCAAGAGGAGGTAGGACTTATAGATCTGCCTATTGCACCCTCTGGAATACGTAATAAGGGAATGATTGTGGATCAGAAAGGCAAGAAGTCCGCTACCAAGTATAAGATCTTGGAAACTTGGAGAAATTTCAGCCTGCTGGAAGTCAAATTATTGACAGGTAGACAACACCAGATAAGGGTTCATATGACAGCTATTCACTGCCCTATTGTATGTGATAGATTATATGGTGATGGAGAAGCTTTTTACCTTTCTGCCATCAAGCGCAGGATGAATAAATCCAGAGAAGAGGAAGAGCGGCCATTGCTGAGCAGGATGGGTTTGCATTCATACATACTTGGTTTTGATCATCCCGATAGTGGAGAAAGGATGAAATTCCAAGCGGAGTTACCTAAGGATATGCGGGCTGTTGTGAATCAATTAAGAAAAACACAGTAACTATTCTTCGAGTTTCATTACCCACTCATCCCACTCTGCATTTTTAGTTTCGATATCCAGCTCGAGTTGCTTTAGTTCTTTCATAGCTGCCGGTGCCTCAGGCGAATTGTAGAAAGAACTATCCATCAATTTCTCATTGATGGCTTTGATTTTATCTTCAGCTTCTGTAATTCTTTTTTCTATTCTGCTGATGTTACGATTGATCTTCTTGAGCTCGTTGTAATTTTTCTCTGATTTTTTCTTCTCAGGATTAATGGTCTTTTGTTTATCTGATTGCTGAACTTTACTGAATTCACGCAAATCATTCACTTTTCTTTTCTCCAGTACATAATCCAAGTCACCTAGATGCTGAATCACCTTTCGGTCAGTGAATTCATAGGTAATATCGACTGTTCCTCTGAGAATGTCACGATCGTGAGATACGATAATGAGTGTGCCAGGGTATTCTTTGATGGCTTGTTTGAGGATGGCCTTAGCGTGAATGTCCAAATGATTAGTAGGCTCATCCAGTATTAGAAAATTAGATTTCTGAGAGACTAAGCAAGCCATGGCTAATCTTGATTTTTCCCCTCCACTGAGTACGGAAACTTTCTTGTCTGCATCTTCACCAGAGAAGGCAAAGGCACCTAGGATACTTCTGCATTTAGTCTGTAACTCAGGTTCAGCCTTGGATTCTATGGTTTCCAGCACTGTTAGTTTCCGATCCAAATGCTCTGCTTGGTCTTGTGCAAAGTAACTGACGATTACATTATGACCTAGATCGACTTTACCTCGTTCATATTGTAAGGCGCCAGAAATCATTTTGACCAGCGTGGATTTACCTTGTCCATTTTGTCCTACAAAGGCAATTTTTTGTCCCTTTTCTATGAGTAAAGAGACGTCTTCCAATACTTTCTTAGAGCCGTAGGATTTATAGGCATTGGTTACAGTAGTAACAATTTTACCAGTAGAGCCGACCACCGGAAATTGGATGTTTATTTGTGTTATGTCATCTGCAGTTGTTTCTAAGCGCTCCATTTTATCCAGTTGTTTCTTCATGGATTGAGCCATTTTGGTCTTGGTGGCTTTGGCCATGAATCTAGTGATGGTACGCTCCTTTTCTTTGATCATTTTTTGCTGATTAAGATAGGCTTGTTCTTCCTTTTCTTTTCTGATCGATCTTGTCTCCAAGTATCTCTTGTAAGTACCTTTATAGTCACTGAGTTTTTTATTGGATAATTCCAGGATCCTGGTTGCTACATTTTCCATGAAGTCAATATCATGGGATATGAATAGAATTGCACCTGTGTACTGCTGTAAATATTTCTCAAACCAGATTAGCGCTTCTATATCCAAATGGTTGTCGGGCTCATCGAGTAATAGTAAGTCTGGTTTGTTCAGTAGCAGTTTGGACATTTGGACTCTCATCTTCCACCCACCTGATAGCGTCGAGATGTTCTGATCAAATTGTTCTTCAGAAAATCCAAAACCCTTGAGTATTCTGGCAGTCTCAGCCAGAGGGTTAATGTTGGAATGACTATCCAGTAGCATTTGGTTCTTCTCAAGATCTTCTAATAAGCTATTTATTATTGCCGGGTCTGTCTCCGTTTGTAATAGTTCATTGATGCCATCGAGCTTGGCTTGAGCCTCATTGAATTCTGTGAAGCATTCCAGGCAGGCCGCCTGTATTTTTTGGTCCTCTGGAAAATCAAGATGTTGGGATAAGTAGCCTATTCTGGTTCCTGATGGGATGCTTATGTCTCCTGTATCTGCAGACATTTCCTTGTTCATTATTTTGAATAAGGTGGTCTTACCAGCTCCATTTTTTCCTATCAGAGCAATTTTCTCACCTGGTGATATGACAAACGAGATATTATCGAATAACAAGCGATCGCCAAAATTAAGACTGATGTTCTGAAAGCTATACAAGGGGTCAGTTGTAATTGGTGCTATTGGGAATTTTCCCTATGACTGAGTAAGTATTTCCTTTGTGCTCTAGACATTGTGACCAGAGCTGATCGGGTTTACTTTGAAAATTATAATTGGGATACCACTTTGAAACTATCCAAGTGCCTCCCTTCATTTCTTCATCCAGCTGGCCTTCTGACCACCCACTATATCCGACGTAGAATCTTATGTTTCTCTCTAAGATCAGGCCCGAATTGATCAGGAATAGCAATTTCTCAAAATCGCCTCCCCAATACAGTCCTTTCTTTATTTGTGTACTTCCGTCCAGTAAGTCTCCGACATTATGGATGTAATGCAAGGTGTCGGTGGCCACAGGTCCACCGTAGTGGATCCTGAAGTTCTCTTCTGTTTTTATTTCAGGGATTAATATTTCGAGTTTGGCCTTGACTTCTTTATTGAGAACAAAACCTACTGTTCCTTTTGAGCTATGCTCTGTGATGCCTATTACTGCACGCTTGAAATTACCATCCATCATGAACGGCTGCGCTATCAAGATTTTGCCTGCTTCTGGAATTTGCTTTTCAATGGACATTAAAGACACTGAGTTACATTGAGACTTCGATCAACTCTTCTCATGAATCCACTGAGGACCTTGGAACCATACTCCACATATTCCCTATGACCGGCAGCTACCATATTCTTCATAGTCTGAGTCCATCTCACTGAGCTTGTCAGCTGGGAAACCAGATTTTTCTTTATGACTTCTGGGTCTGAAACAGCTAATCCATCCACGTTCTGATAAATAGGACAAGTAGGTTGATTAATCTGCACAGAGTTGATGGCTGCTTCCAGTTCTGTCTGAGCCATAGCCATAAGCGGTGAGTGAAAAGCACCGTTCACATTTAATTCTATTGCTCTTTTGGCGCCTAGCTCTTTGGCCTTGAGAATACCTTGTTCTATTCCAGGCTTAGAGCCAGATATGACCACTTGCCCAGGACAATTATAGTTAGCCGCAACGAGTATTTCAGGTATGTCCTCACACATTTTCTCCACGACTTCATCATCGAGACCTAAAATTGCAGCCATACTTCCCGCAGTCTCATCACAAGCTTTTTGCATCGCCTTGGCTCTCAAGGAAACAAGCTTTATACCATCTTCAAAACTCAGAGCCTGGCTAGCTACCAATGCTGTAAATTCACCTAAGGAATGCCCTGCGACAGCATCCAGCTTTTGTTCTGCTCCAGATGATTTATAGCAGATATATGAATGGAGGAAAATAGCGGGCTGAGTTATGCTAGTTTGCTTAAGCTCGTCCTCTGTCCCTGAAAACATGACATCGGAAAGTTTGAATCCTAAAATGTTATCTGCTTTTTCAAACCATATTTTAGATTCTGGTTGGGTATCGTACTTTTCTTTTCCCATCCCTACAAACTGAGATCCTTGACCTGGAAACAATAGTGTTGCCATGATTCTTATGATTTAGCATTTATTAATCGGAGAAATTCATTCCTTGTCTCAGCATTCTTGAAAACACCTGTAAAGGCAGAAGTGGTCGTCATTGAATTTTGTTTTTCAACACCACGCATCATCATGCACATATGGGCAGCTTCTATCACCACAGCAACTCCAAGAGGATTCAACGCCTCATCTATTGCATCCAAAACTTGGTGGGTGATTCGTTCTTGTACTTGTAGTCTTCTGGCAAATATATCGACCACTCTCGGTATTTTGCTCAGGCCGACTATCTTGCCATCTGGGATATAAGCGACGTGTACTTTGCCATAGAACGGCAACATGTGATGCTCACAGAGTGAGTAGAGTTCTATGTCTTTTACGACAACCATATTATTGTATCCTTCCTTGAATATAGCCGCTGTTAGAATTTTGATGGGATCTTGATGGTAGCCTTGAGTCAAGAACTGCATAGCTTTGGCTGCTCGTTCAGGAGTCTTTTTAAGACCTTCACGCTTGACATCCTCACCTACTGATTTTAAGATGTCAGTGTATCGTTTCTGTATGTTTTCGGTGGTTTTCTTGTCGTAGGTCTCTTTCTTTGAGTAACTCATAGTATTGCAGATGCTTTTAAAACAGAAATTGAATACAAATAAACCACTATTCGCCTGATTAGTTCAAGTATTATGTGGCTATTATGCTCATCTCATGAGACTTAAGTCCATACACCTATGAGTTTAGTCTAATTGACTTGGATTCAGTATCAGAACCCCCTATTTTGTTTAGGTGAATTGGGTGGATTTCAAGCATGTAAAAGAAGACATACTCCAGACTAAGGGATTTTTCCATTTTAGTTTCTGGGTGATGTTCTATTTTTTTATGGTATTGATCGATCCCAGCTCTTATCCCACCCTGTACATCTTAGTCGATAAGCTGGTCGATGTTTCTTTTTTCGTATTAATCGTATACATCAATATATTATTCTTGATTCCTAGGTTCCTGCAGAAAAAGAATTTATTGGCTTATTTGCTTAGCCTGATACTGCTGGTTCTATTAGTCACACCTATTCTCACTTTGGCTTATGTGATCCTCTATCGTGAAGATGGTGTCTATGTAGCAGATATATTGGGTAATAAATCAATGATCTTTCTCAGGTGCTTATTGGTGGGGCTGACAAGTACTGGATGGAAGGTGACTTCTGACTGGCTGGTGCTGCAAGGTGAAAAGAGAGAGCTGGAAAGCCAAAATCTGCAATCAGAATTGAAATTTCTAAAGTCCCAGATTAATCCTCATTTCTTTTTCAATACTCTCAATAACTTGTATGCTCTGACTTTGAAGAAGTCTGATCTTGCTCCGGAAATAGTCCTCAGGCTTTCAGAGATGATGCGTTACATGCTGTATGAAAGTAATGAAAAGGAGGTTTCTTTGGAAAAGGAAATTAAATACGTAATGAATTACATAGAACTTGAGAAACTGAGGCAAGGGAGCAATTTCGAAATAAACTTCATGTTGGATGGTTCTCCTGCTGGTCAGAAAATAGCGCCATTGATGTTTATCCCTTTTTTGGAAAATAGTTTCAAACATGGCTTAGATGCTCAGATAAAAAGAGGCTATGTCAATATCAAGATGCTGTTACAGGAAAAATCAGTTCAACTGGACATAGAGAATTCGAAGCCGCCTTCATTGATCACGCCTCAGAAAGCTTTAAAGTCAGGAGGTATAGGCTTAGAGAATGTCAAGCGTCGTCTAAAACTGTTGTACCCCAATAGACATCAACTACAAATTACTGACAACCCTACTTCTTACAAGGTATCTTTAAACATAGAATTCGCATAACAAAACTAATTATGATAAAAACACTGATAGTTGATGATGAGCCTTTAGCTTTGGACATATTGGAAAGCTACATTGAAAAGCTACCTGACCTGACTATGATTGGTAAATGTGATAATGCTATAGAGGCTAACGATTATATTCAGAAAGGAGAAGTTGATTTAGTCTTTTTAGATATTAACATGCCACAGATGACTGGGCTGGAATTGATAAAGTCATTGTCCAATCCACCCAAAATTGTGATTACTACGGCTTATGCAGAGCATGCAGTGGAGGGATTTGAATTGAATGCTACAGATTACCTTATGAAGCCTATTGCATTCGATAGATTCCTCAAAGCAGTCAATAAGGTCAAGGAACGTATGGAAACAAATGGCAAAGGAGAAGCGTCAGGAGATGATTTTTTCTTTGTAAAAGCAGATAAAAAGTTGGTCAAAATCAAATTTTCTGAAATTCTCTATATTGAAGGACTTAAAGACTATGTCATAATAAAGAAAGAGGAAGGCAGAGTCATTGCACTTCAGACCATGAAGAGCCTACAAGCTAAATTACCCGCCAATTTATTTCAGAGAATACACAGATCTTATATCGTCAACATAGGTAGAATTAATGCTGTAGTTGGTAATTCCATAGAGCTCACGGAGTCGGGTAAAGCCAAGCACATTCCAATCGGAAAGAATTATAAAGATGAGGTTTTACGTATAGTAGAAAGCAATAAACTTTAGAAAGCACTAATTAATTAGTGCTGAATTAAGATAATTTACTCCGTAAGTAAGTAGTAAGTAGTAAGTAAGTAGTAGGTAAGATACACCTTACGGACCCGTCTTGTAGACCTTCTTAGTAAATAATTGTCCTTGGCTATAAATCTTGATAAGATATATGCCTTCTGAATAGTCAGATAGATCACTAGAATGTGTGAAGTGTGGCGCTATTGATTCATCGCTTAGGATTCTCCCAGTTACATCCAAGACTTGAATTCTATCGATAAGAAATATTTCAGAGTCAATAGTGAATAAGCCGTTCGTTGGATTAGGATAGGCTGATATGGTTAATTCCATGTCAGTGTTTGTATCTTGATGTTCTACTTTAGAATCCAAGATAATATCTCGTTTGAAGTCAGGATGAACTTTATAATTGCCATAGTAGTCAACTGATATTGCGTTAGTTATAGTTATGGGAGTAGAGTTAAAATAATCTTCTTCTCTAAATCCAGCAAGTTCATCCTCAATAATAAAACTTAATACTCCGACTAACCCAAATCCGTCTGCTGACCCTCTCCCAGTTCTTGTTATTCCGATGTCTACCTTTCCATCTTCAGGACTAATGAAAAATTCAAACGGGAAAGAATTGTCCGCTAACCATGAGTCCGGGTTAGGCGTAAAAATCACACTGGATGAGTCCATCAACTCTGGATCCACATTCAGACTGAATGAAATACCTTGGTAATCAATTGCTGGAAAAGAACTATCTCCAACAAGGATGTCCAGATATAATACTTCACCTGAATCGATGTCTGTACTCTGAGGAACGAAACTAATAGGAACATCAGATAGTACGGCATTCAGAGAGGAATGGAATCTGCTTGAATTACCATAATTAGCAACTATTTCATCAAGATCTGAACTATCGATATAGCCATCACCGTCAGAATCCCCACATTTCAAGTCAATAATAGAATTTAGTTGAGTATGACCCCAATCATTACTGAACTGCCCTGTCCATACTTCTTCGAAATCATTAGATCTAGCACTTCCCCCTTTACCAATATTCAGTCCTAGATCAAGTAAATCTTTTACATCTACTACACCGTCATCATTATGATCTCCTTGAAAGACACAATTCTCAGTACAGAGGCAATCCGTATTATTGCTGGATATAATCTGAACGTCAACTTTCACAATCTCTCCACAGACGCCACTGGCTGAACAGAATTCTATATCAAATTCATCAGATCCAGAATACCCTTGGTTTGGTGTATAAACAATTAATTGATTTTGAGACAGACTATCACACCCGCCAATAAATGGACTGCTTTGATCTACAACGACAACGGAACCATTACTAGGCGCTACTGAGATCTCGAAATCATAACCTTCAATTGGGGAATTGTGCTCAATACTCAGAGTCTGATTTGTAACTATTTCAAAACTATAGTCATTTTCATTAAGTGGGGAAAAATCATCTGTATGAACGGTTATATATCCTGTATACAGTGAAGTCCCTGAAAGTACTTTGTATAAGAATATTTGATCTCCCTCAAATCCAGTTGGAGGAGTATATTCAAATACGCCATTAGATACTTCAGTCAATTCAGGAGAATAATAAACCACATCTAGGTTAGATCTTAAATCATTTTCCAATACGTCAAAAATCATTGACCCTTCAGAAGGAACATAGAATTCATCATCCACTATGAAAGAACCGTTGAGGCTATGGTTTAAAACATTGAATTCATAATCGATCAATGCGCCAGTGGCACTAATGAAAGTGGCAGCGTCAGTACCTACAAAATTTTGCTCAGGACTGTAAGTCCAGATATGGCCTGTGACATTATAGAGTAAACCGTCTGTAACATTAGAAGATATTGTATACGAATCAGAAGGTAGCGTGAATGTATAGCTGCCTTTATTATCCGTGTATTTTGAAAAACTTTGACTTACATTATCATCTTCTAATTCTAAATGGATTTTACCAGATGAGACATTACCCAGAGAATCTTCAATAAAATATAGGATTTCCCCAACGGAACCAACCAAATCATAAGTTATTTCATCGCTTCCCGTAATGGATGCGGTACAACCTTCTGCATAACCAATCTTAACAATCTCTAAAGGACTATCAGTTGAAATATCATTTGACAAGGGATATATCGAACCTGAATTACTTGTACTTAATTTAAAATCAGGAGCAGCGATAACTTTAGATGTCTTAGCTGATGTGTGAATACTTGAATATCTTATATTGGGGAGTCCTGGGCTGTTGTTCTGATCATAGTATTCCAGAATAATCTTGGAATTTCCTATTACTCCAGGTCTGGCTTTAAAATTCAATAAAAAGATATCGTTTGAAGCAGTGGCATCAAAGTTTACAGAATCTATGGACAGAGAGTCATAATAGACAGGTTCGGGCAGTTGGCTGGAATTGATTTCAATCTGTTCCCAGCTACCAGCTTTCGTATCAACATAAATTGCATGATCGTTGAGTTGTGCACTCAACGAGAAAGAGAAAGCTAATAATATACAAGCAATTAAAAGTCTCATTTAAATGCTAGAAAGTTTTGGTTAGGGCAAATATAGCGATTAGGCAGTAAATTAAAAAGTTAATTAGATTTTTAAACCTGGATTTATCTCACTGACTTTCAATACTTTAGCCTTTAACGTTGGTTGATCTAGAATCGCTGTTTAATCAATAAGGTATTAAAATTTCAATTTAATTATTAATGCCTCTATATCAGTTAACTATATATTAGTTAAATATTTAATATGTAAGTTTTTTGAAGGAAACTAGGATATATTCTCTGCTGAATAATTCGAATAAGACCAAACTAAATCGTTTTGGAAAATATTTGGCATCACCATACTTCAACAAGAACAATGCACTTCTGATTCTTGGAGATAAACTGATTTCTGCTATTAAGAAAGGTTCTGAACCAGAGACCAATCTAGTTATGTGGAGCTTATGCAAGGGTTCTAATATTCCGTATAATGATCTGAAATTCAGAAAATTATGTAATGAATTACTAGATAGATTCGAGAATTTTTTAATAATAGAAGAGCTTGAAAATGATAAGCTATTAAAATCAAATCTTCTCCTTTCTTCAATAAAGAACAACAAATTTGAAACACTAGCGGAAAAGCATATTTCCAAGTCTTCTAAACTTATAGATCGTCAAGCCGATCAGTCTGCTGAATTCTATCTTCAAAAGCACTTTTACGAAAAGACAATTTTCAATCTCAAGACAGATTATGAAAAGAAGGAAAATATTTCTTCAACTCTTAATAAGCTCAGGTTTCAAGACTATTCTGTCAACCTTCATGCATTCTACGTAACGGAGAACTTGCGGCATGCCACGCATATGCTTTTCTGGAGGAGAATGTTCAAGACAGATATAATTATCGATGTGGGATATACGCTGGACATAATAGAAAAGTATAAGTTGGGTGAATTCCCTGCTGTGAAAATATATCATCTGATGTATCTGATAATGTCAGATGAAGGAAATGACGAAACTTTTTTATTACTTAAAAAAATGGCTGCTGAACAAATCGAAATTTTCCCAAAGAGTGAAAGAAGAGAGGTTCTAGATGCATTGTTGACCTATTGCATAAAAGAAACGAATAGAGGTGAATCTGGATTCTATGAACATCTGTTGAGCATATATGACTGGGGTATTGATTCTGAGATTATGCTTGAAAATGGATTTGTTTCTCCGACCACTTTTAGAAATTATGTTTTAGCTGGACTCAGATATGGTTCTTTTGAAGAAGTAGAACATTTCATACATGAGAGATCGAGTTTATTAGAAAAAAAATATCGTGAAAATGCAATGAATTTTAATTTGGCAAGGGTGAATTTTTATAAAAAAGATTACGATTCTGTTATTTCTTTTCTTAACAAGGTAAGTTATGCTGATGTATTTTATGCGGTTGAGTCAAGAATGTTGCTCCAAGCCGCCTATTTCGAAAAAAACGAATTTGATGCTTTGGAATCTACCATAGATGCTTTCACCAAGTTTCTGAGAAGAGATAAAACTCTCGAAACATTCAAGGCTAGCGGATATATTAATTTTTCGAAGTACCTGAAACGGTTTATTCAGTTTAAGGAAAAGGATTACACTGCGTTCATAGACAAAATCAAGCAAACCACCCCACTATACAATAAGCAATGGCTTATTCAGAAAATAGAAGAACATCAAGCCTGATCCAGTGCCTCCTTATACATCCTCAAGCACCGCTCGCGTGCCAACTTGTGCTCTACTATGGGCTCTGGATATTCATCCGTCCCCCACTCCGCTATCCATTTCTTTATATAAATAAACTCCTTGTCAAACTTCTTTTGCTGGGATGTCGGATTGAAAATTCTGAAATACGGCGCAGCATCCGTCCCACATCCAGCAGCCCACTGCCACCCACCGTTATTGCTAGCCAGATCAAAATCCAATAACTTCTCAGCAAAGTACGCCTCACCCCAGCGCCAATCAATCATCAGATGCTTGGTCAAGAAACTGGCGACCACCATCCTGACCCTGTTGTGCATATAGCCTGACTCATTGAGCTCTCGCATTCCTGCATCCACCATCGGATAACCAGTCTTGCCCTCACACCAGGCCTTAAATTCCTTCTCGTTATTTCTCCAGCTTATTTTGTCATACTTTGGCCTGAATGATGATTCTTCCACATGAGGAAAATGTTCTAGTATCATACTGTAGAAATCTCTCCAGACGAGCTCAGATAGAAAGGTATCTGATAGCGTCCTAGCTTTACGAGCTTTCTCTCTGATACTTATAGTACCAAAACGTAAATGCATGCCCAGCCTGGAGGTACCCTTTACGGCAGGATAATCTCTTTGTTCATCATAATTTTTAATCAATTTTTGAGGGACGCTTTTTGCTGGTATGTCGATTTTCTCATTGTGTGAAAAACCCATTTTTTTAAGAGTGACTCCATGCCCGTGTTTTTTAGTTTGAGCCAGATTATGGCTGTACTTTTCTGTAGGATACGAACTCAGGTAGAATGATTTTTTGTTCATCGTGCGGCTATCCAGTTTTTCTAGCCACTTTCTCTTGTAAGGCGTAAAGACCAGGTATGGGGTGCCATCTTTTTTCACGACTTCGTCTTTATCAAAGATGACTTGATCTTTATAGGATTCGAAATCAATACCCTCTTTGTTCAATAATTTGCTGACAGTCGCATCACGCTTGATGCCATAAGACTCATAATCGCGGTTGGTAATGACTTTTGAGATTTTATGTTTTTTGATCAGCTCAGTGAAGATTTCCTTAGGCTTACCGTGGAATTGCCATAAATTTCCGCCCGAATCCTCGTATTCAGTATTGAGCTTCTGGATCTCATCGTAGATGAAACTCACCCTAGCATCTTTTTCATCTGAAAGCTTGGAGAGAATATTAGTATCGAAAATGAAAATGGGCTGTACCTGCTCATTATTCTTCAATGCACGGTATAATCCGGCATTATCCGCCATTCTCAAGTCTCTTCTGTGCCAGAATATAGTTATCACTTGTGTCTCTTTTGATTATAAAAGCTTCTTTCTGCTTTTTGTTTATACTTATCGCAGTTCCTTTGGGTTATATTTGCAGATAACCACTATTGACGATAATATGAAAACTTATAGATTTCACTTCATTTTATTTATGCTTATCACTGGATTACTGGTCTCAAGCTGTAAATCAGATACGCCTAATCAGAGTGCCGCGACAGCTAATGGCAATAATCCTGCCCCCACTTTCAGTACAGTAAAAGCTGATTATGAGAGTTCTCCTGATGCTAACAAAGCCAAAACCCTGCTGAACTTGCTGGGATCTGAATTAGCTACCAAAAGTGAAGATATACCAGCTAGAAACAAATTGTTGGAATATGGGTATCAAGTTGCTTCGGCCAATAAGATTTCATCCATTGCTTCTGGGTATCTTTTCAGTTTACTAAAGGAAGGTATAATGCCATCCACGCCTGAGAAAATATTCGAGTTGGGCACTTACATGTCCAAGCAGAATAAGCCTGCAGCAGCAAATGTCCTATTTCAGTCTCTTATAGAAAAATCACCCAACTGGGCCAATATTGAGAAGGCCAAAGCGGGTTTGTCAGAACCAATCAAATCTAGTGATGATTATATCCTCGAATTAGGTAAACAACTCTTTGAGGAGGTGGACAATACGGGTATCAATAGAACTGCTGCCATGAAATATGTCAATGCCTGTGAAGCTTATGGACTTTCATATCCTGAAAAAGGAGAGGTCACCGCTGATAATCTCTTTAAAGCTGCGGAAGTGGCTAAGTCCATCAGGACTTTTCCGAAGTCATTATCCTTGTATGATTGGATACTTGAGAAATATCCTAATTATGAAAAGGCTCCGACTTCCCTATTCCTAAAAGGGTTCATCATAGAAAACAACTTGAAAGATGATGTCAAGGCTCGGGAGATATATGATGATTTCCTAGCTAAGTATCCGAAGCATGATCTTGCCGATGACGTAGAATTTCTAATAGAAAATTTAGGTAAATCAGATCAGGAAATATTGGAAATGATTGAGTCCAAGCAAAAGAACAAGTAAGTAAAGAAACGCTAGTTAAGATTAGAACTATATGATGGAGATGGGTTGCTTGGCGATTGAATTCAGCGTAAAGTCAGAGAGTATGGCAACCACTTCCACTCTGTAATCAGATTTGACATTTTTAAGTTTCTTAGCGACCTTGACGAGGTTTTTCGCAACAAAATTCCCCTCTGCGTATCGGTCCATATCAGATTTCAATAAACTGATGGGCAGCTCAAAGTCCAGCTTTGCAGGTAATTCTTCGGTGATATCCACATTCAGATCCATCTCAATTTCGCTCAACGTATACTCGTCTATAAGCGTTTTATCGGCCTTTCCTCTGCGGTATTTTTCAATCAATCTGATAGTGATGGACTTGATGGTTTTATCCGACTTGGTGGTGAATAGCAGTTTACCATTGATACTCTCGTCGGACTTTGATATTTCTGCTGGAATGATGATCTCAATACGCAATCCTTCTATACCCAGGATGTCTTTCAGTTTATCGAATATTTTTATCATATGACTTTTAACGACTTGGTGGCTTCGAATAATTCCATAGTTGGCATTTAAAAGACTAGAGGGCCATAATCATAGATGAATCGATGAATCATCTGAATCTGTTATGCCAACTGTCCTCTAGAGGTATGACCCATTTTTCCAAGAAATCAGCTTTGTTGTTGACTAAGTTATCAAACATCAGAATATCCTCACTCAACCGGCCAGCGCTGAAACCCTGGCTAAAGTGATCTCTGTGTATACTGTGCACCTCATCGTCTTCCAGGTAGGCAAAGGTTTCTCGATCCATAAAATCCACTTGGTGCTGCTCTCCTAGCTTGGTAATGAAGTGTACACTGGAATCTATAGAGCAGCCGCTGGGAAGATTACTGGAATCCGCAACCATTACAAGAAATTGATAATGAAATAAATTAGCATAACAATCCAGTTCATGCCCATGGGATTTCCATTGCATCGTGAATGCATAAAGTTGCTTCTTGATAGCCTCAGAAATGTCATGTGATAAGGGTGCGGCTGCTTGATATATCCACACTCTGGAGCTATCCGGCAGGGCAATTAGATCTCTTCTCATAAGCTTCAAAGGTCCATATATGGCTGCAATAATCCTAAATTAAATACCTTTATGAGTACGCAATATTCACTAATCCAATATTCAATACTCAGATGAAGATTCTTAATCACCAGCAGATAGAGCAGAAGCTGAAGCGTATCGCCTATGAGATATTAGAAAGCAACTTTAATTTCAAGAAGCTGTGTTTTCTTGGCATCAATAATAATGGCTTTACCTTTGCCAGACTCTTGCAAGAGCAATATGATCTGGTAGGCAATAAGCAATCGATTCTAGGAAAGATCACGCTCAATCCTGCTGCCCCACTGGACTCAGAAATAAGTCTGAATGTAGATGATAAAACTTTGAATAATAAGAATGTCATCCTTGTCGATGATGTGGCTAACACTGGCAGAACACTTTTCTATGCACTGACCCCAATCTTGAAATTTTTGCCCAAGAAAGTGGAAGTAGCCGTACTCATAGACAGAAAGCACAAGATGTTTCCTATCAAGGCGGATTATGTCGGCCTATCTCTAGCCACTACACTGGATGAAAACATCAAAGTGGAAATAAAAAAGGAAAGCAAACGAGCTGCTTTCCTTCAATAATCCAATTTTTTTTGCGTCAAAAAGAACTTCCCTATATGGTAACAAAGTAAAAACGGCACTTTTGACTAAGCAAGGATGCCCTACTCCACTATCAATTTCTGTATATGTACCCCAGATTCAAACTGAACTTTCAGCAAATAAATTTGGGGAGCGATTCCTGATATCTTCATTGTTGTTGCTTCTCTAGCTATTAGCAGTTGTCTGCCATTCATATCCCATAAGCTGATGTTAAGCGGGGACTCAGCTGCAACAACATTGACTTGATCATAGGCAGGATTGGGGTAGATATCTACCTCACCTGCATAGAAGTCATCAGTGCTCAGATACATGACGATGTCTTCACTGTATCGAGGAAGCAATTGGTAGCCTTCTGCTCTAGGGTCTGAACTGTCAAACTGTCCACCGATCCCAAAATACCATGTGCCTATACTGCCAGGATAAGATAAGGTGCTCAGATCTGTCTGGTCTTCTATTCTGACGGTCATGATACCATTGTTATCATTCAGGAAATTAACATTGAAATTACTGCCATCACCTAGCCATTGTGATCCGTCTTCGACATCCACAGGTTCTATGTAAACCAGTGAGGATTCAGTCGTTTCATCGAGTACATCCACTAGCCTGGCATTGACTAACTGATTGTCAGTACTCAATAAATCTATCTCTTCTGGACTGACCTGCGTCAAGCCATTGAAATGTCCTACTGTTCCTCTTACTGTAATCATATCTCCTTCAGTGACGCTATACCCTAAGTCCTCATCTGCATTGAAAATAGCAACACCTACGTTGTTATCGTTTATGATGGTGAATTGAACTCCTACATCTCTTCTGTTAAGGCCATAGGCAGTTGCAGTGATTTCAACCTGCTGGCCGTCCATCATAGGTATGCCATTGGCATCATTCATTCTCAGCTGCGGCATGGTGACTGGTGTATAAGTCGGTCCCCCTCCTGTGCCTGTATTGTAAGGGCTGATGTCAGCAAGACTACGCGGGAGCAATTGATAGCCATCTCTTAGAGGTGTATCTGCATCAAATTGTCCACCGATCCCTGTAATCGTAAAGGTGCCTGTAGGGGCTTCCATACCAGAAATATCTGTGTCACCATCTATTCTCAAGGCGTAAGTATTCGTTCCATTGGTTACATCAACATTGAAAGACCCGCTATCTGACCATTGGGTAGGATCGACTAGACTTACGTCTTCTATTTTTACCACGAAAGATTGAGTGTTTTCGTCCAATACGGTCACAGCTCTGGGTTCCGGAATAGCCTCACCTTGACTGAGGATCTCAATACTGCTAGGTAGAATTTGTTCCAGTCCATTGAACTGTCCCAGGGTGCCTGTTATTCTGAGCCTGTCCCCATCAGTGACTTCGTAATCCAGAGGGTCATCGTCAGAGAATATATTGATACCGATGCCGTCTACGATGTCCACAAGTATAAAAGTCTGGCCTCCAGGTCTGAAGTTAGGTCCTATGGCTACACCTTCCAGTATGACTTCCGCGTTTAAGTTTACCATGACACCTTCACTGTCCACCCTTCTAGCTTCAGCTATCGTGAATACCGATTGGGCACCCAATTGGCCGACCATGAAGATCAATAAAAAATTAAGTGTAAAGTATTTCATCATAATTGTGTTTTGCTTAAAGATAAAAAAGGCTGAACCACAAATCAGTGATCCAGCCTAAGAAATATTTTATAGAGTAGAGCTAAGATTTATTTGATGATCACGAATTCCACTCTTCTATTCATTGCTCTACCTGCTGCAGTATTATTATCTGCTACTGGTTTGTATTCGCCCATTCCTTTGGTGCTGAGTCTATTTGCATTTACTCCCTTGGATACCAAGTAAGTTTTTACTGCATTAGCTCTACTCACTGATAGTGCCGAGTTAGCTACTTCACCACCTTGAGAATCGGTATGTCCCTCTATGGATACTTTCAGGTCTGGATATTTCTGCATTACAGATACAACATTATCCATAAGGGTGAAAGATTGTTGCTTGAACGTGGACTTTGAGGAATTGAATTGAATGCCTTTCAGTGCTGCATCAAAAGATTTTTTAACTTCTGCATCCCTTGCTGCAGCCATCTTTGCTGCCTCTGCTGTTTTGAGCTTGGCTGCAGCTGCTTCTTGCTTAGCTTTGGCTGCTGCTAATTCTGCATCTGCTTTGGCCTTGGCTTCTTTAGCTTCGGCTGCTGCCATTTCTGCTTCTTTTTTTGCTTTGGCTGCTTGTGCTGCGGCTTTGGCTTCCATTTCTGCTTTGGCTTTAGCTGCGGCTACTTTGGCTTCTTCCTCTGCTTTGAGTTTAGCCATATAAGCATTGTATTCCATCGGGCAACCTTTGTACTTTTTCTCTCCTGGTACATCTGGACACAGGTCTTTGTGATCTCTTACGCCGTCGCCGTCAGAGTCAAGTTTTCTGTTGTTTGCTGCAGCAGATGTACTTGTGTTCATACCCATGTCATTAGTGTCTGTCATCCCGACCAGACAATCATTAGCACCTCCAAAAGTATATCTTAGACCTATTCTTCCTCTCCATCTACTTGCTCTGTCTGAAATATTGAATCGCTCATCTCCTAAATCTCTTTCGCTGAATGTGAATGTTGGAGTAGTTGTATCTTCACCATTTGCATCAGTTATGTATCCTTCAAAATCAATCAAGCGGTAGGCGAATGGATTGGAGTACACTGTTCCCCAACTGCTGTTGATTAAGTTTCCAACATTGAATATGTCGATCGACAACTCAAGCTTATTTCCTTTTCTCCCGATATTTGCACCAATGTTCTGTGCAATTCTCAAGTCAAATTGATGCGTAAATGGAGTTCTATTGGAATTTTTTTCTGCATACTGACCTCTTCTAGTAGATAGATAATCATCTTCAGTTATGAATTTGTCTAATAAAGCCCACTGCTCATCTGCAGTCACATCACCGTCATCTACCAGTGCAATGTCATTTCTATCAGCTGGAACATAGATTAGAGAACGTTCTCTATTATTACTTCCTGATTCATTAGCAATGTTTCTGTTGTTATATACATAAGAGTAAACATCACCTGACTGTCCATTGTAGAATAGAGAAATATTAGTATTGAAATTGCCGTTATTTGTCCAATCAATAGCATACCCTGCTGATCCTATTACCCTTGTACCCAAGGCAAAATCTGAACGTCCTAATTCGGCATTATTTCTTCCATCAGTTGTGAAGGCACCTCTCCATTGAGATGAATTCTGAGAAGAAGTTCCTTCAAAAATGGCTTCTGCATCTCCATAAGAATAGGCTGCAAATAAATTCAAACCATTCGTGAAGCTTTTACTGAGTGATCCAGTCAAGTTGTATGAATATCCTTCACTTGTATTAGAAGCAAGGTATATCGCTGTATATGTATCATCCAGTCTGACATTTCGTTGTCTTCCATTTGCATCAGTGATGCCATAAATAGGCCTATCGTCAGCACCATTATTCCAATTGAACTGTACTGTAGGGTCACTATTTACATTTTGATAAAAAACATTATTTAATGTTTTTGTGTACATACCTTCGATAGAAGCAATCCATCCATCACCAAATGACTGGTCTATGGCTAAGCTTGTTCTAAATACCTGTGGATACTTGAAATCTTCTGTAAATAAATCTATTTGGCCTAACCTGACATCAGCACTAGATGGCTGATTAAGAGGGTCTGGTGAAAAGGATAAATCAGTTACATCACCTTCTTCAATTCCTCCTATAGTGGAACCATTATTAGAGTACATTCCACCTGGCCATACAAATGGTATTCTACTTGTGAAAACTCCAATACCACCTCTTAATGATGTGTTTTGACTAGCATTGTAAGTAAATCCTAATCTTGGTGAAATCATCAATTGTGCAGAAGGTGCTTGACCACCTATTGCGCCTTGCAGGTCATAATTTGCTTCCAAGATGGGTAATGTAGTCGTGTTGAAGTCAGCAGCAATACGTGGGTCCGTTTGTAATACCGGCAAGTCTATTCTTAAACCCCCCGTCAAATTAAATTGGTTATTTACATTCCATTCGTCTTGTATATACAATCCAAACTGCGCTGCATCAAATTTTGCTCTTGCTGCAGATGCATCACCAGTCAGATCATCAACTAGAGAAAAAGATCTATCATAACCTGTGACATTATCATTGTAGAAATCATCTACACTACGAAAAAAATATGAACCAAAATTCTGTCTTATAAACAAATTATCTATACTGATGAATTCATTGTGAGTTCCAATTGTAAATGTATGGTCACCTTTATATATTTTAAAATTGTTCGTTATTGTAAAACTTTTTTGATCCAAGGCGTTCGCAGGTGAAAAAGCTTCACCTCCAAAGGAAATTTGCCCATTACCATCATTTATAAAGACACTAGGGAAGTTTTGTCCGAGCGGATCTCTATCATCCACAACACTCGTATAACCCACAATAAGATTATTAGACATGTTTTCGCCTATTCTTGAGTTTAATTCTATCGCTGAGCTGTTAGTGGTATTGGGTCTAAAAACACCATTGTTGCCAAAATTGATTCGTCTATTAGTTGAACCAAATACGTCATTTTGAGCGCCATCGACATAGCTATGTCTTAGTGAAATAGAATGATTTTCATTAATGTTATAATCCAGCTTGGCAAATAGTTTCGTACTTTCTATAGAACTTATTTTATTTCCGAAATCACCAGCATCGTAACCGTATGTCTCATTCAGGAAATTGCCCAAAGCTGAGATATCCTCTAGTGAAGTGTCTCCATTATAGTCTCCAGCAAAAGGTAAGGGTGTCTGGTCATCCTGTCTCTCTGCATTAACAAAAAAGAACAATTTGTCCTTGATGATAGGTCCTCCTAATGATAACCCATATAATTTATTATTGAAATCATCAAGTCTGTTTCTGAAGCTGTCTATTGACATATCTGATGTTCCTTGAATTCTTTCTGCCAGAGTGGTGTTTGTCTTGCCAGCTATATCTTCATTTTGGTTAAAGTAATAAGCTGTTCCTGTAAGACAATTAGTTCCTGATTTAGTGACGGCACTGATACCACCTCCAGCAAAACCACCATAAGTGACATCGTAGGGAGATAATACTACTTGGATCTGATCGATGGCATCTATACTGAACGGGGATATGCCAGAACCTCCACCATTTTCTCCGTTATCAGTCAAGCCAAAAACATCATTGTTCACAGCACCATCGATATATATGGCATTGTACCTATTGTTTTGTCCGCCTATGGATGTCCCACCTCCAAAAGTGGTTCTGCTCTGTGGTGTTAATCTCGTGTAATCACTTAATGACCTGTTAAGTGTAGGCATCAATTCGATTTGCTCAGTGCTGATATTGGTAGAGGTTCCAGTGGAAGCTCCTAATGAACCGGTCTGTGCTGTGACCACGACTTCATCCAGTTGAGTGGCATTCTCTCCCAAGGAGAGGTTCTGGCGATTTGTCTGCCCTAGTCTGATGTAGACATTGTCCAAGGTCACGTCATTCTGACCAATGTAAGTCGCATTTATTCTATAAGGTCCGCCGACTTTCATATTATCAATTCTATAATTCCCGCTTAGATCTGTGCCTGCACCATAAAAAGTGCCCGTGGGAATATGAACTGCAGAAACTGTGGAACCTATCAATGGCTCGCCGTTTTGGTCTACTATCTGACCCACTAAAGATCCTGTTGTGGTACCCTGAGAGTAAATCATCCCTGCTCCGAATAGAAGCAAAGTCATTAGTAATAGTTTTTTCATCATATAATTGGTTAGTTAATTGATGCGATAAAAATACTACGACAAATTATGTATGCCTGTATATATTTGTTAACAATATATGAAACTTGGACTTTGGGGTTAAACCCTAATGAATACAGGGGATCCAGCCGATAATAGCTTAGCCGTGGACAATCTTTTAGACAATTATATGGCACTTATTTAGTAGCAAATATCTCTGCTATCATGCATCTGACGGAGCCTCCCCCATACTTCTCAATAGTGGGGATGGCTGTAGAAATGATTTTATTATGCGATAGTAATCTATCTATTTGATTGATATTCAATGATTTATAAGCGCTCTCGGACATGACCAGAAAAGGTTCTCCCAGTTTACTCCTTACCTGTAACATGTTTCCTGCAAAGGCATTTAACTGAGCTGTACTGATATCTATGATTTCTTTTCCAGTTTTTTTAAATGAAGCAATCACTTCTGCCCTCTCCACCTCATCTGTAAGGCTTTCCAGGCATATGACGACATAATCGACTCCCATCGCCATGAGGACATTCGTATGATAGATGGCATCCCCATTCTGATCCACAGCGTGAAAGACAATCTTGTGGTAGTTATACAGTACTGCAAATTTCTCAAGGACTTTTATTTCGGTTCTTTGGCTGAGGCAGGCATATACTATTTTATTGACCCGATCCAAAACCATGCTTCCAGTACCTTCCAGATATTGCTCTTCTGCCTCGTGATACTCAAAGCCATATCGCTTCTTATAGCCCTGTGATTCTGATAATTGATCTATGATGTCTTCTCGCCTTTCTGCTTGCCTGGAAGGTGCCATCATCGGATAAGTGACGATACTGCCGTTTTCATGAGTGGTGAACCAATTATTGGGAAAGATAGCATCAGGTTTTACTGGAGCATCAGTATCTTCCACAACGATGACCTCTATGTCATTTCTTCTGAGCTCAGCAACCATTTCGTCGAACTCCCTTATTGCTGTTTCAATAATCTTAGGCGCTTGCTCAGCAGTCGATTCACATTGAAAGGCATTGTCTTCTTGTGTTTCTGCATTGGGTCCGAAATTCTTGGGTCGGATCATGAGTAAAGTGTCGGTAATACCTGCTATCATCTATTGCTTGCTTTGTCTTTTAGTTCTTGCGAGAGTTTCACTCCCAAATATCGATCTATCCAGTGGTGGGCCAAATATAGGACAGGTGTCAACAAAATAGCAATCAAAAATTTATAACTGTAGTTCATCAATCCTATTGCCGCCACCCTATCCGCACTCCAGTCCGCCCCTATGTAGAAAGCTACAAATAACACCACAAAACTATCCACAAACTGAGATACCAAAGTAGAGCCAGTCGCCCGCAGCCATAACTTGGAGTCTCCCGTCCATACTCTGATTCTATGAAATACCATTACATCCAATATCTGTCCCACCAGAAAAGCTATCAATGACCCTATGATGATCCACAGGCCCTGACCAAAAACTTTACTGAAAGCCAAATCCATACTGGTCAAGCTGGTCTTGGGATCATCCGTCACGCCACTAATGCCATCCCACCAGGCATTGGGGCTGAGGTGTATGGCTGCGAATATGATTACAAAGGCATAAAGTATAAGTGCCACAGCGAGATAGCTCAAGAATCTGACACCTTTCCGACCATAATACTCGTTGATGATGTCTGTCATAACGAATACCACCGGCCATAGCAACACCCCTGCTGTAAGATTGAGGCCTAAATCCTGATTGCCAAATAATCGGATCTTAAATGGCTCAAAGCCTAAGGTTCTTTCCAAAGAGAATATCTTTACGCCTATGAACTCGGCCACCAGAGCATTGGCTATGAAAAAACCTCCGAGAATGAGAAAAAGAGTTACTGCTCTGTTTTTGAACATTTAGAGATAGGCACTTGTTGGAAAAAGCTAAGTATGGCGAAGATATCAATTAACATGCAGTCGGGAGAGGTTGAGAAACGAGAAATCATACTCGGGATCGATCTGGGTACTTCCAATAGTCTCGTGTCCTACGTGGACAATGGCGAAACACAACTGGTCAAGGATAGGCAGGGCAAGACTGCGCTGGTTCCATCTGTATTACATTTCTCAGAGGATGGCTCACTGGTAGTCGGGGCTGCGGCCAAAAGCAAACTCATTACGCATCCACAATCGACTGTCTACAGCGTCAAGAGATTATTAGGTAAATCTTACGAGGATTTGTCTGTCTATGGCAAACAGCTTTCTTACAAGATCATCGATGTGGAAGACCAACTGGTCAAGATACAAGTGGGTGAAAAATTCTACAGTCCCATCGAGTTGTCTGCAGAAATATTGAAGCACCTTAAACTGCGAGTGGAATCTCAGATGAATGTAATTGCTAATCGGGCAGTCATAACGGTGCCAGCCTATTTCAATGATGCACAGAGACAAGCCACGCGGGATGCTGGCAAGTTAGCGGGGCTGGAAGTTTTGAGGATTATAAATGAGCCGACAGCTGCGGCGCTGGCCTATGGTGCGAACGAAAACAATGCAGAAGTAAATCCAGAAGATGAAACCATAGCGGTCTATGATCTGGGAGGCGGCACCTTTGATATATCCATCTTGCAATTATCAGAAAGCGTCTACGATGTGCTGGCCACTGATGGGGATTCATTTTTGGGTGGTGATGATATCGATGAATTGATTATCAAGCATTGGCTCGAGGAAAAAAACATAGACCAGGCAGAGTTTCAGAACGATAAGACTGCTCAGCAAGCACTCAGGCTCAAAGCAGAGCTGGCTAAGAAACATCTCTCTGATCATGAATATTATGAAAGTGGAGATTTCAGTCTGACGAGAGAAAAATTCGAATCGCTTATCAGCCCTCTTATTGCCATGACCATAAGTAAAACCAAAGCGGCGGTGCGGGCGGCTGAGCTGGGTGCTGATGAGATAGACAAAGTAATATTAGTAGGTGGCAGTTCCAGAATTCCATTGATCAAAGAACAGCTTTTGGCCTACTTTAAAAAGCCCATCTATGATGATATCAATCCTGATGAAGTAGTAGCGCGGGGTGCTGCGTTGCAGGCTGATAATCTGACTGGGCAGGGAGGTAACTTGTTATTGCTCGATGTAACACCATTATCACTAGGCATAGAAACTGTAGGTGGTCTGATGGACACAGTACTCCCCAGAAATTCTAAAGTCCCAGCCTCCGTAGCCAAGTCCTACACAACTTCCGTAGATGGCCAAGCCAATCTCAAAGTTGCCGTCTTTCAAGGGGAGCGAGAGCTGGTGGAGCACAATAGAAAGTTAGGAGAATTCATCCTCAAAGGCATCCCGCCCATGCCTGCTGGCATACCAAAGATCAAAGTGCAATTTGTCGTGGACGCCGATGGCATCGTGAGGATAAAAGCAATGGAGGAGCGCTCAGGTACTGAGACAGAAATCCAAATAAAATCGCAGTACGGCATCTCAGAAGATGAGATGGGAAAGATGCTCATGGAATCCATCAAACATGCCAAGGATGATATGGTTGTCAAGGCACTGGTCGATGCGAAAAATGAGGGCAATGCTCTGATTTTTTCTGCAAAGAAATTCATCGAGCAGAACGAAGAAATTCTTACTAAGGAAGAGATAACGACCATGCAGGCTCAGATGGCAGATTTGGAAGAGGTGTTGGCCTCCAATGATAAAGATGTGATTCACAGCAAAATTGCTGTCCTCAATGATTACTCTGCACCACTAGCAGAGATGGCATTGGATCATAATATTAGCCAGGCCCTGAAAGGCAAGAGTATGGAAAAGTGATTTGTTAACCATTAATTATCTGTGGTAAGAGCTAGAATACAATGACAACTTCTTTAAACCAGTCCTTGCTAGTCGATAAATCATTTCAGGGCCAAACATGCGTATCGATGCCATAGCTGAAAATCATGATTATTGCTTTCCCACCTAGCCGCGATGAAATCTCTGTTAAGTTTAACACTTTTCCATCCTCATTTCCATGATTTTAATCTTCACTAAGTATTGTTTTTCTCTATTTTAGTGTTGAAAAATATTATTAGCTTACTATTTAGAATTTCTACAATGAGACATTTTAAATCCTTATTTATTTTACTTTTCCTGAGCCTGTGTTTAGATGGTTGGTCGCAGGAGGTTGTCCTTGTTCAGGACTACAATCCAGGAGAAGAGGATGGTTATGATAATTTTAACAGAACTAGTCATCAGATAGGGGATGATTTTTTGATTCCTATATTCAAGCCAGAGCATGGGGTTGAGTTGGGCATATTAAAAGATGGAGAATTGTCATTATTAGCAGACATTAACCCTGGAGAAGAATCAAGTGAACCTAGGAATTTTTACAGTTATCAGGGGATGGTTTATTTTTCATGTGAAGCTAAAAGTGGGGAGCATACAATATGGGTGACTGATGGCACGTCCGAAGGCACTGTGCAGATCTATGATTCTGAAAATCCATCCAGCTTTGCGATACGGTTTTTAGAGGCAGAGTCGGGATGGCTGTATTTTGGATATAACTCTGAGATTCAAAGGACTAATGGGACTGACTTCCAGTATGTAGCGCCATTTTTTTTCGGTGGTTTTTCAAGTACGGTCACATCTAAAATGATTCCTTATAAAGAGGAAGTGGCATTTATAAGTGAGGAATCACAGATGGCGAATATTTATGCTGTGAACGACAGCGGAGGGTTGGATACCTTATTACAGATGGATTTAAATTTTATAACAGATGTAGAGTCATTCATTTCCTTGGGCGATTTTTTGCTATTTGAGTTGGACGATTTTCAGGATGATGACTTGGAAGGATATTACCACCTCAGGCCTGGTGATGCAGAAGCTACTAAGTTGGACTTACCCAGAGCACCGTCAAGAATGTTGAAGTTAAGTGACGACGCGATGATAGGTACACTATTTAATATCGGTGTATTTTCTTTCCGAGCTAATGATAGTGGTATTGTCACAAATCAGGAATTTGATGGTTGGCCAGAAACTTTTGTTCAAGGTGCAGGTATGCCTTCTGTTATTAAACAAGGAAAAGCTCTGTATGAAGGTTATGATAATTTTCCGGACGACATGTTGTTCATTACAGATGTCAATACAATGGAGACAACTACTGTAATCGAATTGGAACCAATACGTTCTAATATGATTAGTCATAATAATTTTGCTTTCTTGGCCAGTGGTGTTTCAAATGGTTTTGAACCTGTCATTCATTATTATGATTTTAAGAATAATGCAGCAGGTGTCATTAAGAGTTTTAGTGAAAGATCAACTAATTCCAGCTCTGTCTTCATGGTAGGCGTACAAGACAGCAAGTTGTATTTCTTATCTAATCTGTTTCCTGAGACCGGAAGAGAAATGTATTATATAGATATCAGCGACCTTGATGGATTGGATGTAAGTGTAGAAAACGAGCCCGGAGTGGATTTTACCATGAAATTTCACAACAAAGGTTTTGAACTAGGATGCAATACTGAATTAGAATTTAATTACAGTTTGTATACTATTTCCGGAGAGCTGATCTATGAATCCAAAGGAAAAAGTAATCAGCACTATCCCTTAGTAGATCACCAGGGTATGATTATATTGAAAGTCATGATGGATGGTAAAGAAAAGACTTATCTAACGCCAGTGTTGCGATAGCAAATTAAAGTGAATTTTAAAAAAAAAAGGGGAGCCCAGAAGGAGGTTCCCCTTTTTTGATAAATGATGACATGCAATTATCACCAGTCAAGAAATATCATAATCCAGCGTTCTGATGCTACCTTGTCAGATACTAGTGGACTTGCTAATGAACTTTGCGCTTTCAGAGAAATTTTTGTGTGGATGGTGAGTTTTGCTTTGCAGCTATATTTATGGTGTATTGTTTGACTGGACAAGAAAAGTTTATCAATGTTAGGTTAATCCTAGAGTCTTCAAATGTTGATTCCGCAATTCCTGATAGGTTTCAGAATTTCAAGAACCCTTGCTCCACTGGCAAGTCTCGATTAATTGCCTTTACTACCAGTGACACTGTCTCTGCCGTTTCAGAAAGCGCCACTTCCACAGCATTGAATACTGCCTTGCTCTCTCCTTTCACATAAGTGCTCATGCTGTGGGTGAGGACCTGTATTTCGTCATGTTTCTTCAGAGCTTTTATAAACGCCAATATGGGGCCTTCATAATCAGTGGTCAATGGATAAAGGCTGAGTTCTGCGGTAACGACCATGCTAATGTGGTATTTTTGACAAAATTAGCGATTTGCTTTTAGTTGGTCTTACAGGTGGCATAGGTTCTGGTAAGTCTTATGTGGGTAAGATATTTGAAACTCTTGGTATCCCAGTATACTATGCTGATAAGGAGGCTAAACGATTGATGATACAGGATAAGAGACTGAAGTGCAATCTGAAAGACCTGTTGGGAGCGGGTGCTTATCATCGTAACGGCAGACTCAATAGGGCCTTTGTGGCTGGGAAGATTTTTAAGAATAAGCCCCTACTGGAAAAGGTTAATCAATTAGTGCATCCCGCGGTGAAGGATGATTTTTTAGTATGGGCAGAGTCTCAGGTTAGCCCTTATGTGATGGAAGAATCTGCCATACTTTTCGAGAATGGCTTGAATACCGGCTTTGATAGTGTGATATTGGTCACAGCGGATGAGGATATCAGAATTGCCAGAGTAATGAAAAGGGATAAAGTAACTGAGCAGCTAGTACGGTCAAGAATGAAGCAGCAACTTCCTGATGAAAAGAAGCTCATATTAGCTAATTTTGTCATTCGTAATAACGGGACTATGGATCTTGAGGATCAGATTCAGACCGTTCATGCCGAATTATTAGAATTATCCAAGTCTTAAAATATACTTATGTCTGAAATAGCAACCAAGTCTTCTCAGGAGCTCATGTCCATGGAGGATAAATATGGAGCTCATAACTATCACCCTCTTCCAGTAGTTCTCTCTAGAGGAGAAGGTGTATTTGTATGGGATCCAGAAGGTAAGAAGTACTTTGATTTTCTAAGTGCCTATTCTGCAGTGAACCAAGGTCATTGCCACCCACATATCATCAATGCTCTTAAGAACCAGTCAGAAAAGCTGACTTTGACCTCCAGAGCCTTTTACAATGACATGCTGGGCCCTTATGAGAAGTATGTCACTGATTATTTCAATTATGATAAAGTTTTACCCATCAATTCTGGAGTGGAAGCTGTGGAAACTGCGCTTAAGCTTGCTCGAAAATGGGCTTACAAGGTGAAAGGTGTGGAGATGAATAGAGCCAAAATCATTTTTGCATCCGGTAATTTCCATGGGCGGACATTAGCTGTGATATCGGCTTCAGTGGATCCAGACAGCACCAAGGGATTCGGGCCATACATGCCTGGGATTGAAATCGTGCCTTATGATGATTTGAATGCGTTGGAAAAGGCATTGGATGATCCTAATACTGCTGGATTCATAGTAGAGCCGATTCAAGGAGAAGCAGGTGTAAAAGTGCCTTCTGAAGGTTATCTGGCTGCTGCCAAAGGGCTTTGTGAGAAATATAATGCACTTTTCATAGCAGACGAGGTGCAGACTGGCATAGCCAGAACTGGTAAATTGCTTGCGACTTGTGGTAACTGTACTTGTGACTACTCGTGCCAACACAAGCCAGAAGTCAAACCTGATATTCTTATTCTGGGCAAAGCGCTGTCTGGAGGAGTATTTCCAGTCTCTGCGGTATTGGCCCGTGATGAAATCATGCTGACTATCAAGCCAGGCGAACATGGATCCACCTTTGGGGGTAACCCACTAGCCTGTGCTGTGGCCATCGCTGCACTGGAAGTCATCAAGGATGAAAAGCTAGCGGAGAATGCTCAGCGACTCGGCAAAGTATTCAGGGCTCGAATGCAAAAACTGATAGAAAAGTCAGAATTGGTAACGCTGGTCAGGGGTAAGGGCTTACTCAATGCCATAGTGATAGATGATGAAGAGACGAGCAAAACCGCTTGGAATCTTTGTGTCGCCATGAAAGATAACGGGTTATTAGCCAAGCCCACACATGGCAACATGATCAGATTTGCACCTCCTCTGGTAATTACCGAAGAGCAGATGCATGCCTGCTGTGATATCATAGAAAAAACAATATTAGCTTACACTGCATAAAAAATCATATGAAAGTAGAATCGTACAAAATCAAAGGATGGGAAGAAGGCGTCATTGGCGTTCTTATCAAAGAGAATGAAGAATGGGTACTCATCGGAGATATCTCATCAGATTACCACGTAGATGGTTATGCTCTTCTGAGAAAATCGAAGATCAAAAAAAGAAGTACCAAAGACTGGGAAAATCAAGTGGCTTTAGTGCTAAGCTTACAAAAGTATGAGCCGAGTCTCAGAAAGGGCTTCAAGTTTGGAAGTTTGGAATCCATGCTTAAATGGATACAGAAAGAGTATGGCATTTTTGCTTTTCAAGACAAGATAGAAGAGTCTATGGAAGTCGGTACGATGGAAGACATCACTGACAAAGTTTTGGGGCTTAATTTTCTGATGACAGATGGTCGATATGATGATGATTATATCTACGACTACAAAGTAAATCAGATCAGAAAGGTATCATTTGGGACCCATTATCTGAATGCCTTGGACTTGTTGCAGGCGCATCATGCTGAGTAGTATGGTAGAATAAAATCAGAAGCCTCAGGTGCCGGTGTGGTGGCTGGGGCTTTTTTTTGAGTTAATCAATCCAGGCTGGAATTATTTGAATATCATTTCAGGAGTCAGAGCGCAATCAGTAATTAGCTTTAGATGCTGTGGCAAACAAGCTATATGACGTTGCGAATAGGAGGCAATTGAAGGAGTGCAAATCATTCACTGTAATAAAATTAATGAATCAAATACTTTATTTATATAAGAAATAAACCATTATAATGACAATGGAGGCTCGAAAAATCGAATTGGTTCAATCAATTCTTAGCATAGAGAACCTATCCTTGTTGGATAAGATCATGGGCAGAAGTGAAAGTAGATATAGTAGGTCATTGAAATATGAAGTTTACATAAGGGATGAAGCAGAGATGGATATAAAAGCTGCCATAGACTGGTACGAAACTGAAACAGAAGGACTCGGAAAATCATTTGCTACCAAGTTATCTGATGGCATGGATGTCATAAGAAAAATCCCTATTTGTTTTCTGTAAAATATAGAAATACTAGAATGACCTTTTTTGTCAAGGTTCACTTACGGAATACATTACCTAATTGACGAGCAAAGAATTATTGTATTAGCGGTTTTACATACGAAACGTAAGCCTAGTATTTGACAGTATTCTATAGTCTTGTTATCTTTCCAATGACGATCGTCTAAGTTTTTTACTGAAATGTTGTGTTGCTCACATTGAATTACTTTGATCATATTCCATGCCTCTTCTGCTTAGTCAGTCGCTTCTTACAAACAGTCCTTTAGTCTGTTTTTTCTCAAAGCAAAGGTTTGTTGTGGTAAGTCAGTCTCTTTTTGATTTAGTTTAGTGTTTGCCTACCATCGCCTGATGGCTCGGTTCGCTCCTTAAAAACAGTCCTTTAGTCTGTTTTTTCTTCATGCAGAGGTTTATCGTGGTACTATCAGTCATGTTATATTTGAGTCTGGTCTACGCCTCGCCTGATGGTTCGGTTCGCTCCTTAAAAACAGACAATTAGTCTGTTTTTTCTCAGAGCTGCACTCTGAGATCAGTCGTTCATATATAGAATAATTATAATATGTTTGCGTTAGTTTAATAGACTAAAACTCAGCTAATGCTCATATACCCCCATAAAGCGTTTGTTTTTCTTGTAATATTATCAATATCAGTACTTTATGGCTCTGCTCAGGAGAGTATCCATCTGGTCGAACAGCAGTATTATTACCCTTCTGCAGCTGATAATCACGAAGAAGGCCTCTTCGGGGTCGCTTTGGCGGAGTTATCTGAGCTTTCCTCACTGGATGACGACATCTTGCTATTGTCCAAAAGTTCGTTCGAATTGGATGAAACCAGATCCATCGATCTGCTTTTGGAATCAATCGTCAGGACCCATGGTGAAAATGAAAAGAATCAGATCAGGATCAGTATCGGTAACAAGTACTTCGAAAGAAAAGACTATAAAAAGGCTAAGCAATTCTACAGCCAAGTAGAGTACTATTATCTGGATGAGATAGCGGATCAAGGTGTCAATTTCAAAGTGGGATATATCGCACTGCTGGACAAGGATTTTCAGAAATCAGCTCAGTATTTTGAAAAGGTGACGGATCGAGTAGGCAACTACACCAAAGATGGTTACTACTATCTAGGAATAAATCAGTATTATTTGGAGCAAGAGGAAGAAGCCATAAAGTCTTTCGAAAAAATAGAAAACGAAACCCGATACAAAGATCTCATTCCCTATTACCTCACCCAGATATATTTCAAAGATGAAAAGTATGATGAGGTCATCGCTTATTGCGAGAATAAACTGAAGCAACCTAAGCTCAGAAACCGCGCCCAGATCAATAAGATGCTCGGGCTCTCCTATCTGGCAAAGAAAGATGAAAGAAAAGCACTGGAATATCTGGACAGGTATGCAGCTGATTCTCCTAAGCTCAGTGAAAACGAATTCTACCAGCTAGGTTATCTGCATTATCGACAAGGTGACAAAACCAAGGCCTCACAATATCTCAAGCAACTCGCTCACCAAGATTCCGAAATAGGCCAAATGGCCAATTACCTCCTAGGCTCCATCTCTCTAGACCAAGGGAATAAACAAGAGGCAAGATCAGCGTTCAAACAAAGTTCCAAACTGAGCTATTACCGTGATGTCCAGACCGAGTCCAATTTTCTGTACTACAAGCTAGCTGCAGACTTGGGCGAAGACAGAACAGCGATCAAAGGGCTGTCTGGAATAAATGCTGCAGACCCTTATCACAAGCAAGCTCAGCAGTTGTTGTCGGATCTACTGGTAAGATCCAATGATTACGATGCAGCTATAAGAACTATAGAAAATTTAGATCAGAAATCACCAGTAATGGTCACCGCTTACCAATCCCTATGTTACGATTATGGCTTGCAGCTAATGGAAGATGGCGACACTGAGTCTGCTCAGGTACTCTTGAGAACTGCAGCCGATACACCTGGAGATCAAGGTATCACCAATCAATCGCTCTTCTGGACAGGTTATCTACTCGACAAATCAGCACCCACAGAAAGTAAAACTTACATTAATAAATATTTGGAAACAGGTGATCGGGAATACGTATTTCCTAGTCATTATTTGTTGGCCTATCAGGATATGAAAACTGAAAAGTTTCCATCTGCCAAGGATCATTTAGAGCAATGCGTATTGTTATATCAACCAGGGAAAAGTGACAAGGGCTTATTTAACGATGCAGTAGCACGACTTGCCGATCTGGAACTAGTGGATAACAATTACGACTCAGCTCTGGAATATTATGATCTAGCCATCGAGAATGGGGCAACTGATGCCGATTACATCACTTATCAGAAAGCCATGATCTATGGAGTAGATGATAAAGTCTATGATAAACTGACTACTCTTGAATTCTTAATCAAGAAGTATCCGGATTCTGAATATAATGACGATGCTTACTTTGAGATAGGAGAATCGTTTGTCCACCTAGAAAAGAATAATGAAGCATACAAGGTCTATGAAGCAGTAACAGAAAACTTCCCTCGATCTGGTTACGCTCCTAAATCCTGGATGCGCATGGGTCTGATAAGTTACAATCAAGGAGACATGGAAGCTGCTCTCGTCGCCTATGAGAAGGGCTTGCAGAAGAGTGATAACAATGAAGATCAAAGAGAAGCCTTACTCGCCATAGAAGAAATCTATCTGAATGAGCTCAATAATCCTGACGCGTTTTTTAGCTTTTTAGAGAACGAGATAGGATTCAAATACGAGGACATCACCAAGGATTCCATCTCTTTTCAAGTCGCCTATGATGCGTACAAGGAGGGAGAGTATGAGAATGCCATATCTCTGTTCGGTGATTATACCAAGAAGTATGATAAAGGCTTTTTCCTGGATGATGCACATTACTTTGAGGCTGAGTCGTATGTATTGCTTAAGCTCTATGCGAAAGGTCTAAAAAGCTATGAGAAAGTATTGAGATCCACGGGTTCTGAGTACTATGATTTTGCGCTGAAGAAAGCCGCTCTGATCAGTTATAATCATGAGCAGGATTTTGAAAAATCCTATAAATATTACGATGAGTTAGTAACCCATAAAGGTGGTAAATCATTAGAATATTATGAAGCAGCACTATACAGTGCTTTTATAATCAAGAATGAAATTGGAATAGAAAAGTACGGTAATAAAGTACTGAATGATAGCGGGGCATCAGAAGAAAGTAAAGGGACGGCCAATTTCTACCTGGCTAAATCCTATGAGCGCCAAGGAATGAAAGATGAAGCTATTGCTGCTTACAATGAAGTGGGCAGACAACTGAAAAACAATCAAGCCGCAGAGGCCAGTTATGCGGTTTCTCGAATATTCTATGAAAGAGGGCAGCTGGATAATGCAGAGTCACAAGCCTTTGAAACAACGAAGCGGGCTGTGAATTATCCAGTATGGGTGGCTCGTAGTTTGATTCTGTTAGGGGACATCTATCGGGATAAGAAAGATTTTCTCAATTCTTCTGCAGCCTATGAGTCGGTCATAGAAAACTTCAAAGATGACAGAAAGGTTAATGCTGCAGCTAAGCAAAAATTATCTGAACTCGAAGTCATCATATCAGCTGAGAGCCGCGTAAAAGATGAATCAGTCATAGAATTTTCAGAACCCGATTAACAAAATCCCAATAATGATGAAGACTTTATTACTACTACCTTTCCTGCTATGTAGTCTAGCTGTTATCGGTCAAGACACTATTGGTATTCCTTCTGAAAACGTCGAGGTCATAAAGCGCTACCAGGCTGCTATATTACAGTCAACTCGAAAGGATATAACTTTTGAGAAAAAGGAAACGACTAAGAAACCTATAAATTACTCCTATAATATCACGGGGGAAAAGGTCATCGACTTTGAGAGGCCTGCGCCTGAGATAAGGCCACTAGGTTATGAGGGTGAACCAGTGTCTCAGCAAAAATTAAAAAACGGTTATCTATATGGTGGTTATGGTACGCATAATACTATCAATGCTGGGGCAGCTTACCATTACTTCATAGAGGACTGGATAGAGGCTGGATTCAAGGTGGATCACTTTTCTGCGAGAGGAGATACTCTATATCAATATGATGAGACTTTGAATCCGGAATTACAGCAACTGAAATTTTCGAATACTGAGGCCAATGTTTATGTAGGATATCATTTAGGAAGTCAAACGATTGTGAAGCTGAATGGTGATCTTCAACTCGACAGGCATGTCCTCAATCCCACAACGAGTGGATTGCTATTGGATACAGCTTCTACTTTACCAGTCAATACTTTTGGTGGTGGGCTGACGCTAGATCATAACACTTTTGAAGAGAATGGCTTTGCATTAAGGATAGGAGGTGCTTATCATGTTACACATCAAAATTTAGCAGAGATAAGTGATAAGGTCCTAAAGGGTGAGCTGAATATTCTCAAGACGTTATCAGATAATTTATCAGCTGAGCTACCAGTTAATTATTTCCGTACCCTATTAGGCAAAGGTTATGAGTTGGAAGATAGAATAACATCTTATAATGATTTCATCTTGCGGCCCAATCTCAGATTCAAAGGACAGAATTATACGGCTAAAGTAGGTGTGGAATACATTAATGGTCTTGATGACAATTATATATTTCCCATAGTGGATCTATCGATGGATAGAATTATTTCCATATTCGATTTGAGGTTGTATACGAGTTCAGAGTACTCCAGGAATTCGCTGAGCCAGGTCATGGCTGTGCAACCTTATCTTAATCTGCCTTTATATGAAGCTGGTTATAGGAGGGATTATAATTTTGAGCCTAGTGTGACGTATAAGAAATTTGATTTTGGATTGAATATCTCTTATAGAACTTACGAGAATGATTATAATTATAGAGGACTTTCAGATACAGGTCTATTTGAGATAAATCTGCTGGACAGAGAGGAATTAGCATTTACTCCTAGAGTAGGTTATAATCCTTCTGATAAGATTACACTTGAATTTTCTGTTGCATACACCTCTTTTCTCAGTAATGAAAATGAGGTAACTTATAGACCGAAATGGCTGACGAGTTTGAGTAGTGAGCAATTTCTCTTGAACCGAAAGCTCAAGTTTAGCCAAGAGTTAAAAATTGTGGGCCAGCGGTTACATATAGATAATCGGCCAGATCCAATTCAATTCTATTATACTGATCTCAATTCCTTCGTTGATCTTGCACTAGGCGTCAGATACAAGATTTCGGATTCTTTTGATGTCTATGTACAAGGCACGAATTTGCTACCTAGCGGCGAGAGCCTCTTACAGAATAGCGAAAACCCATATGCTGTTGTATGGCAGAATTATCCTATACTGCGACAACAAGTATGGGCGGGTTTGAAATTCAGAATGTGAGACCACAAAAATGAGAATTTGATAAATCTTTCTGTTATTGTTTTTCCATCTTGTGTATTATGATTTGATATTGACCTGTGGAAAATTTTTCACTATTGATAAAAATATCTGAAAAGATCTTTGTCTCCTCTATTAATTTACTATTGATATCATAGATCAATATGTCTGAATCGTACCAAGCTTCATCAAGAATGGATAAGGTCATGGTTCCTGTATGTATAAAATTCGGAGTTAGTCGAAAAATTGACTCAACAGATTCAATATCTTCTGTCGATGTCAAGCATTTGAATGATGCACTTCCTCCAAATTCCAAGTTGAAGCCTTGTGCTGTTGATGAAAAGTTATTGACCAGTAAAATAAATAAATCTCCTTTTTTTGCATCAACAGGAGCTAAAAAATTATTGCTGCCATCTTCACATCCAGACGCTTCCTCCAGGTCAGTTTCTCCTAATCGTAGTCCTGTAGCACCCTGGCATAATTCAGAATTCATACCAGAAGATTCCCCAGAGGCCATACATCTGATGCTTGTTTTATTATCACAACTACCAAGCTGGTAAAGAACGAAATCCAAATCATCGGTGCCGTTTTCAGGAGTCAAAACAAAAGTCATATCACCTTCATTGCCTATGTCGATCCTTATCCATGTCGGGAATGATTCAGCTCCTATACAACTGCTTTCAACTCCAGAATCTGCAATTCCTGTTTCAATACTTAATGGTTCGAAAACAAAAGGACCTTTGTGACATGCTTCATAAGCAGTGGTACAATCTAAATATTCTTGTGATTGACAGTTCGTAATTGAAAATCCTAGGATATTAATGAAAACCAGTAGATTGATAAATGATTTCATTTGTTGAGTTTCCATATGAATTAATAAATCTAAAATACTGTTTATCTCTTAAACCCAATACCTTCTCTACTGAATAGATCACTGTCACTATGTCCTGATATTTGCTTTAAGTCTTCGAGTATGATGCTATTCTCTTTACTCGAACCATGTTGCTGTGCCAGACGTAAGTTTTGATTCTTGATGATGTCAAGCACTACTTTTCTGACTTCTCTCGCATTTCCAAAATACTTGTTACGGGTCTGATGTAATTCTATCAGCTGACTGAATAGTTGCTCCTGAACCTCTGCAACCGCATGATAGCCATTCTGTTCCAGCATGGACAAAGCAATGGATAATAGTTCTTCAGGACTGTAATCCTCAAACTTCAGTACTTTGTCAAATCTTGACCTCAACCCTGGATTCGCTTTTAAGAATACTTCCATATTGTCCGGATACCCCGCCGCAAAGACAAAGAACTCTCCCCTGTCGTCCTCCATACGCTTGAGGATGGTCTGTATGGATTCATTACCATAATCCCCTTGCAGCCCACCATAGTTGCTCAGCGCATATGCTTCGTCTATGAAAAGCACTCCTCCATAGGCTTCATTTATCCGCTCATTAGTCTTGATGGCTGTCTGACCGATATAGCCTGCGATGAGACCTTGCCTGTCAGTTTCTATGATATGCCCTCTCTCTAGCAGCCCCAGCGCTTTATAGATTTTGGTAAGTATTCTGGCGACTGTTGTTTTTCCGGTTCCAGGATTTCCTATGAAGACTGTATGCAAATAAAAATTATTCAGTACATCCTTACCGGACCCTTGATGATAATTGACCACATCTACAAGGTCGTGAATTTCTCTCTTAATGTTGTCCATGCCAATTAACGCATCCAATTCTGATAAAGACATCTTGAGCAATTCCTTATCTACCGGAATTTTAGGTTTTATCTTTTGCTTGACTAGTTGGATGGTGCTGACATCCTCCAGTTTGATCAAGTTAAATTCTTTGTCTTTGAGTGCAGCGGGATCGGGAGTAGCCATCACTCTCAGTCCCAGATTAATTTTTGCTTTCTCTACCAGATCATATACGAATCTTGCATTCCCAAAATTCACATCTCTATCCCGATACGCATTGATGATGATGTCATTGATCTTGTCTTTGCTATACTTGGAAAAATGAATACCATAATCTTCTGCAGCAAAATCAGCTATCTGAATCAGTTCTTGCGGCAGGTAATCCGGAAATTCAAAGAAGTGTTTAAATCTGGATTTAAGACCAGGATTTGAATTGATGAAGTGGGTCATCTCCTTCGGGTAACCAGCAACTATTATTGCAAGATCACCACCGCTATTGGACATCTCCTTGACTAATATTTCTATGGCCTCCCGCCCAAAATCCTTGCTATCATCATTGGCCCTAGCCAGAGCATAAGCCTCGTCAATAAATAAAACGCCTCCCTTGGCCTTTTGAATCGCAGCCTTGACCTTAGGTGCAGTCTGGCCGATATACTCACCTACCAGATCACTCCTATCCACCTCGTGCACATGCCCCTTGGCTAGCAAGCCCATTTTCTTATAGATAGCCCCCATCATTTTTGCTACCGTGGTCTTACCTGTTCCTGGATTCCCCGTGAAGACAGAATGAATGTTAATCTCATCATCTTCCTTGAGGCCGCGCTTCTTACGGAGTTGTAAGTATTTGATGTATCGAGAATGATCATCTATCTGCTTCTTGATAGCCTCCAGTCCTATGAGATGATTGAATCGATCCACTATCTCATCATAGCTCTGATTGAGCTCCATATCTGGCTGAAGGACAACAGACTTGCCGCCACTGAACAGCTGAAGTGGTACATTACCAGTATGTGCCTCATAGTCAATCTCAAAAGGGATGATAGCCACTAGATTATCCATGATGATGACCTCAGCGGTGTAATTGCCGTTACGCCAAGAACCCTTGACATTACTACCCCAGCCTAGAGAGGTTTTGACGGTCAGATCATCTTTCTTGATCTTGACAAGTTTGGCTATCTGGCCTTTAAGTTCTCTGGCTTGATTGTAGAATTTGACAAATATCTCAAGATTATACCCTAAATAGGGTTCTTTCTTATCGAAGATTATTTCCGTATAGATGTAGCGGGTAGTCTCTGACGAGAAGGTTTTCAGGAATATTCTGTTTGTCTCATGCACATCCTCAAAATTGCCCTCATAAAGCTTCATCGACGTTATCTCTAATTTACTATTCCAGAAATCGGCGGGCTCCTTACCATAGTCTTCTATGTAGAAATATTTGGTAGCAACCTTCTCTCCCTCTATCCAAGCCTCCCAGTAATAGGTGCCTTTTTTCCAAAATGAGCCTACTTTCTTATTACCCCAGCCCTCTCTGATGAATATGAGACTATCTGATTTGCTTACTTTTTTATTGAATTCAAGGTTGCAAACCCGCTTTTTCTTGCCTAATTCAAAGCAACGAAGCTGTATATCGACATTCCAGGGCTTTTCATCAAAGAGCTTGTTGTAGAACGTTAATTCTGCATAGACATAGGTGGTATCCGTGGTAGAAAAGACTTGTCTGTATTTCTTCTGATTATTAGCCAGCCACTCTGTAGATGAATATACATTGAGGCTTTTGTACTTATAATTCTTCTTTTCCTTTAATATCTTATCTTCGGCCATCTGGAATGGTGATTTTATGCGTTCTTCTTTGAGTGAAAGTTAGGTGATTTTACGGTATTTTATCAGTTAATTTCTTTCTCTCTTCAATGAACTATATGGCGCCGCTTGGAGTTAGAGTATATTACAATAAAGCAATAGATGGCTAGGATAGTCTTTACGTTTGAGGATAAGAAAATACCGACCAAAGTGGTCGAGAATGTACAAGCTGGTCTCACGATACAGGAAATTACTGAGGATAATGACATCCACTTGAATCATAATTGTGGTTGTGTCTGCGCCTGTTCCACTTGTCATATCTATGTGACCAAAGGTGGAGAGACACTACCTGAGATTTCAGATAGAGAAGAAGACTTCATAGATAGGGCTATAAATCCGCACATAGATTCCCGTCTCGGTTGTCAGTGCATCATCCAGAAAAATGATGCAGAATTAGAAGTTACCATACCCGATCAAAATCAGATCATCGGCCACGAACATTAAATCACTTTTTCCCATTATAGTATATTATGAGCTTTGACGAACTAACGAATCTTCCTATTGAATGGGCCGACCATGAGGATATTGCCATCGGTCTTTACGACAAGTTTGGCGATGATTTCAATGAGGGTAAGATCTATCGTATCAGGTTCACTGATCTGCTGGACTGGATCATGGAGATCCCTAATTTCACAGGCAAACGAGAAGACTGCAACGAAGGCCATCTGGAAATGATTCAGGCCAAGTGGGTCTACGAATGGAGAGATAACCAATAAGTCTTCCCTTACGTTTTGTTGAAATACCTTACTTGCTTGAGACCAGTGAATCTGGTCATTGTATTTCTAACTCAGGTTATTTTTTATTACGTACTGTTCGATCCTACTGAAGTCTCTGCTCAGGAAAACTTGAGGATGTATCCAATATTGATTTATGTCTTTGCGACAATCACAGTATTTATTACTGCTTCGGGGTATTTGATTAATGACTACTTTGATTATAACTCAGATATCATCAATGAGAAGACCGCTAAAATTCCTAAGTACCATAACCTGTTGCTTTATTACACGATAGTTTTTTTCGGATTTGGGATGGCTTGGTGGATGGCTGACTATGTGGGGAATGTGTCTTTAAGCTTAATTTATTTAGGAGCAATATTGATGCTATATTTATATTCTGCGCGATGGAAACGGAAAGTGCTGATTGGGAATCTAGTAGTGGCGGGTTTTACGGCAGGAGTGCCTTTGATCCTATTGGTGGCTGAGTGGGATTTTTTACAATTACAGGAGGAGGCTGTTGCAAATGAAATTGTAGCGGTGTTATTGATTTTTGGAGTCTTTGCTTTTCTTATAAATCTGACTAGGGAGATCATCAAGGATATAGAAGATATGGAAGGTGATAAAGCTGCTGGTTATAGAACATTGCCCCTTACCTATGGCCTGACAATTACAAAGAGAGTAGCTGGTGGCGTTAGTTTAATTCTTCTAAGTGTAATTTCCCTGACTTGTATGACTGTTGCCAATGATATTACACCTTTGTTACTAGTGATGGTAGGACTAGTTGCTGCACAAAACATTTACCTGATAATTAAGCTGCTATGGAGTGAAGATCTAAATCCTTGTCACACGAGTAAAGTATCTAAATTTATGATGTTAACAGGATTGATATTAGTTATTGTATATCGATTAGAATTATAATAGTTGTAGCAATATTGGTTTATGATAGAATTGTATTTTAACAGTTTTGTTAATTGCAATTTCTTAAAAGTATTTATGCATATGAAATTTCAAATTGTCTTGATCATATTGTTGCTTTCTAGTACTTCTAATTGCCAAGTCGATGGTGAGAGAATATTTGAAGATATGTCAATGCCTGTTGAGTCTGCTAAGGATTCTGTATTGATTACTGGACAAGTGTACGAGATAAGGAAAAGTCTTGGAAATCTTAAGATTATTAGAGCTGACGGAAAAGTTGGATTAATAACCTCAGATCATAGAGTGATAATTGAGCCTGAGTTAAATAATTACATATTTAATGACGATTATGCTAACTCTGGGGACATTATAGTGGCTAAGTATGAAGATAAATATGGTGCTTTGAATTTTAATAGCGATACATTAATTCCATTTATTTACCAAAAATTTAGCTTTGATAGGAATTTGGAGCCAAATAGCATATGATAAACCTACCATACAAATTAATCCTAGGCTCCCAATCTCCCAGAAGGTCAGAGCTTCTCACCAAGGCCGGATTCACTTACGAAAAACGCGTCATAGAAACCGACGAGTCCTACCCACCCCACTTGCCCAAGAACCAAATCGCGGAACACATCACCATAGCCAAAGCCGCCGCACATCTGCCCACACTCAAAGAAAACGAGGTCATCCTCACCGCAGACACCATAGTCGTCCATAACAAGACTGTATACGGCAAACCCCAAACCCCCACAGAAGCTGAAAATGTTATCAAGATTCTAAGTAACACCACTCATATAGTCTATACAGCTGTCTGCATCCAATCCAAAGAAAAGCAAGTTGTATTCACAGAAAAAAGTGAAGTTGATTTTGGAGTAATCACTGACTCAGAAATCCATAACTATGTGTCTGAGTTCAAGCCTATGGACAAGGCTGGCGCTTATGGCATTCAGGATTGGATAGGCTTTGCGCGGATAGCAGCCATAAGAGGAAGTTACACGAATATACTCGGACTCCCGCTAGCTCAGACTTATGATGCTTTACTAAAGTTCTAGTACCTAGCCAAAGTAAAAATCTATCATGATTCTGGCGAAAACAAAAACCAACACCATTCATCACGTTCATTTTCTTTATCCAGTATAAAACCAGCTGTCTGGTAAGCTTTTACAATCTTCTTACGATCTTTTACCAAGATTCCTGAGATAAGTAGACTCCCGCCAGATTCCAGATACTTAAAAATTTCTTCAGCTTTATCTAAGAGCACGTGTCTATTTATATTGGCCAGTATAAGATCAAATTTTTGGCCTTCAAATTCTTCCAGAAAACCTAGTTTAAATGTAAAATTTGATTTGTTTAATTTATTGAGTTCGACTTGTTCCCAGCTATTGTCCATAGACTCTGGTTGGATGTCAACACCACTTATGTGCTGAGCGCCGAGCAACTTGGCATAGACACTTAGAATACCTGTTCCACAACCATAATCCAGAACATTTTTACCTTCGAACTCAAGCAGGCTCATCTCCTCTATCATCATATTTGTTGTCGCATGATGACCTGTCCCAAAGGCCATTTTTGGGGCTATGACTAGATCTACCATCCCTTTCTGTGCTGGCTCATGGAAAGGTGCTCTTATGTAAACCTTCCCTATGGTTACAGGATCGAAATTCTCCTCCCACTCTGCATTCCAATTTTTATCCTCTATCTTCTCTATAACTAATTCTTCTGCAGTTATCTGCCCGGTCGTTCTTACATTTTCTATCAAGCTCTTTGGATCATCCTTGGTATAAGCTTCTAATCTGTCGTCTTCCTCCACGATGGCCTCTGCTCCATAAAAGTTCAGCCAGGCGATGAGTAGTTCTTTCTGTTCAGTTGATCCATACGGCACTAAAATCTTGTGGTATATATCGGCCATTAATTACTAATTGTTAATTGTTAATTGTTATGCTTAGTAGATCTAATAATTGTCGTTACTAATTTTATAATTTATATAGCATCTTGTTCCTATTCTTAAAATGTTCTATTTCCAGATATTCTGTTTCTAGTGATCTCTTTTGAGCAATGGCCATTTTATGTATGAAGTCAGTCTTCTACTCAGCAGGTACCGCTTATCTTACCATAGCACCTACACTTGTACCGCTACGTAAGAGTTGTTTACTTAACACATTTATTCTTCTCAACACATAAACACTTATAACAATTTAAAACCTTCACCGCAAAAGCAAAACTATTCTCTTTAACAATATTTCTCTTCATAGAAACTATCAACTATTAACCTTTCATAATTAAGCATTAAGCATTAAAAAATACCTATCCATATTCGTATGTGAACTTCCTGCCGAAAGCTTTCAAGGTGTTCATCATCAAAGCGGTGACAGTCATCGGTCCCACCCCACCGGGAACAGGTGTAATCCAAGAAGCTTTGGGGCCTACCTTTTCAAAATCCACATCGCCCACTAATCTACTTCCCGATTTTTTGGTTAGATCATCTATCCTATTTATGCCGACATCAATAATGACAACACCTTCTTTGACCATGTCATGTGTAATGAAGAAGGGCTTCCCCAGGGCTGAAATAAGTATGTCCGCCCGCTGGCATATTTCTTTAAGATTCTTGGTTCTGGAATGTGCTAGAGTGACAGTAGCATTTCCAGTGTTGGTTTTACGACTCATTAATATGCTGATGGGAGTTCCCACAATATTACTTCTCCCGATTACGACAACATTCTTTCCAGAAGTTTCGATGCCATTTCTTTCCAGCATTAATAAGATTCCGTAAGGCGTTGCAGGCAGAAAGCAATCCATACCCTGAGCCATACAACCAAAATTATAAGGGTGGAATCCATCCACATCCTTAGAAGGGTCTATGGCAAGTAGGATCTCTTGTTCGTCAATGTGGTCGGGCAATGGCAGTTGTACGATGTATCCATCCACTTTGTCATCTTTATTTAAATGATCGATGAGTTGTAGCAGTTCTTCCTGAGTGACTTCTTCAGGTCTTCTTAAAAGCTCAGAATCGAAACCTACAAAATCACACGATCGCACCTTGTTTCTCATATATGATTCACTCGCTGGATTATGCCCCACCAGAACAGCGGATAATTGCGGTGCTCTAAGACCTTGTTCTTTGATTGCGTCTACCTCGGCTTTGATCTCCTCTTTCAAGGTTTTGCTGAGTAGCTTTCCGTCCAATAACTGCACTGACTATTTTTTGTAATTTATGAATTTTTCAAACTAAAGACATTTGACCTCTACCCATGTTTCGGAGTAAATAATCATAGAAATGAAAACAGAACAATCCTATTACCACTCCGATAAGACTACCGACAAGGACATCTGATGGATAATGAACACCTACATATACTTGCGCATAAGCAATTGCAGCGGCCCAACCCAGAAATAACCAACGCCAACCTGAAAATGAAAACAATAAAAATACATAAGTACCTATGGCAAAATGATTGGTCGCATGGGACGAGGTAAAACTGAAACCATTGGTACAAGGTACTCTCTGGACCGGATCCAGATGTTCCTGATGGCAAGGCCTGACTCTTTTCACACTTTTCTTGATGATCTTACTGGACATCGCATCAGATATTCCTATTGTCATGAATAGACCCAAAAGAACAACCCACGCTATCTTACCGTAATTCAACATGATGAACAATAGCAGAAATAAGTAGAGCGGAATCCAGGTAAGCTTATTTCTTACAGGCACTAAGATAGTATCCAGCAGACCATTACTCCATTCTGAATTAATAGACATGTAAAAACTCTCATCAAGGCTAAGCAAGGCTTCCATTTCGCCTCACAATTTAAGGAATCAGCTGTGGATGCTTTCTGTTTTTGATAGATTTGCTGAAAATAACTCAGAGTGGCAATAAAGAAGTCTATATCAGGTATGCGCGGTACCATCGGAGGTGTACCGGGAGAAAACCTTACACCGATCGATATTGTGGAAATGACAGCAGCCTATGCGCAGTGGATCATGGAAAGTGGACATCCGCGCAAGGTCGTGGTAGGTAGAGATGGCAGGATTTCAGGACCTCTGGTCTCTAGTCTGGCTATCAATACCTTACTGAGTATGGGTCTGGATGTCGTGGATTTGGGTCTATCTACTACGCCTACTGTTGAGATGGCGGTGCCTGCTGAGCTAGCGGGTGGCGGAATAGTCTTCTCCGCTAGTCACAATCCCAAGGAATGGAATGCTCTGAAGTTGCTGAATGAAAAAGGAGAATTCATTTCCCAGAAAGCTGGTACAGCCATATTGAAAATAGCTGAAAAACGAAATTTCAGTTTTGCCGGAGTGGATGATCTGGGAAAGTTGACCGCAGATGACAACTACATAGATTACCATATTAAGGCCATTTTGGGTCTCAAGGTGCTGAATGTTCTTAAGATCAAGCAGTCTCTTTTCAAAGTCGTTGTGGATTGTGTCAATTCTACTGGCGCTATATCCTTGCCACCCCTACTTCAGAAGCTCGGTTGTGGCTATGAATTGATAAATGCAGAGATGAATGGAAAATTTGCCCATAATCCAGAACCTGTCCCAGCCCACCTTGGTCAATTGGCTAAAAGAGTGGTGGAGACAAATGCTGATCTAGGGATTGCTGTGGACCCCGATGTTGACAGGCTGGTGCTAGTCTGTGAGGATGGCTCGATGTTCAGTGAGGAGTATACTATCGTCGCTGTCAGCGAGTTTATCTTAAGTAAAACCCCAGGTAATACGGTGTCTAATCTCTCCTCCACCCGCGCTCTCGCAGATATTACAAAACAATACAAAGGCAAGTACCAAGCCTCCGCAGTCGGAGAAGTCCACGTGGTGAATACCATGAAAAAGACCAAGGCCATCATAGGTGGTGAAGGGAATGGCGGGGTTATCTATCCAGAGTTGCACTATGGACGTGATGCCCTGGTCGGAATAGCGATGATACTGAATCTGCTCGCTGATAAGAAGATGACTTTGAGTCAACTCAAGGAGACTTATCCACAATATCATATAGTCAAAAAGAGCCTCAAAGTCTCAGATGACAAGACGGTCAAGAAATACTTGCAAATTATCGAAACAGCCTTTAAGGATGAAAAGCTCAATAAAATCGATGGTTTGAAAATCGATTGGCCTGATGCTTGGGCCCACATCCGTAGCTCAAACACTGAGCCGATCATCAGAATCATAGCTGAAGCAAAATCCAAAGAGAAAGCACATAGCTTAGTCAAGAAAATCCTAAATTTACTAGATGGTAAATAACCACCAGACTGAAGAGCCTAAGGCACAGAATCTACAAGAGTACTTTGCTAAGTTCAGATCCAAGGTTGTCGGTATTAATCAGGTGATAGAGACGCCTTATGGGTACAAGCCCTTAATCTATGCGGACTGGATAGCGAGTGGTCGATTATATGCTGGCATAGAGGATATGATGAGGTTGAAAATCGGGCCTTACGTGGCCAATACCCATACGACCACTACCACCACAGGTTCTTCTATGACTCTGGCTTATAAGAAGTCCAGAGAAATCATCAAACAACACGTCAATGCGTCAGAGCATGACGTCCTTATTTCTTCTGGTTCTGGTATGACTGGCGTTGTCAATAAGTTCCAGCGGATACTAGGCCTGAAGGTGCATGAATCATTTAAGAATGATCTCAAGATAGAAGATAGACCTCTGGTGATCTGCTCCCATATGGAACATCACTCTAATCAGACCTCATGGCTGGAAACCATCGCCGATGTAGAAGTGGTAGAGCCTTGTCCTGAAGGCCTATTCAATTGTGATAACCTTCAGAAACTACTAGACAAGCATAAAAATCGAAAAACTATAATAGCAGCTATCACGTCTTGTTCCAATGTAACTGGAGTCTTTACACCTTACCACGATATAGCAGAAGTGATGCATGGAAATGGTGGACTTTGCTTTGTGGATTTTGCCTGTTCTGCGCCTTACATAGATATCGACATGCATCCCGTTGATAGACCAGATGCTTACTTGGATGCCATATATTTTTCACCTCATAAGTTTCTCGGAGGACCTGGTAGCACAGGGATCTTGATTTTTGATGATAAATTGTATCAAAACAATGTACCAGATAATCCTGGAGGTGGAACGGTTGACTGGACTAATCCTTGGGGTGAGCATAAGTATTATGACGAGATAGAAGCTAGAGAAGATGGAGGTACGCCTGCTTTTCTTCAGACTATAAGAGTGAGTCTTGCTATACAACTGAAAGAGCAAATGGGTACTGCCAATATAGACGCGAGAGAAAAAGAATTGATGGATCAAGTATGGCCGTCACTGAAAACCATCCCCAATGTTCACTTGCTAGCTGACAATGTTCAAGAAAGACTTTCTGTCATTTCCTTTTACATAGATGATCTACACTACAATCTTGCAGTGAAGTTATTGAATGACAGATACGGAATACAGACTAGAGGTGGTTGTTCCTGCGCTGGCACCTACGGTCATTATCTACTGCACGTGACCAAGGAGACTTCCAAGTCCATCACCGAAAAGATCAATCTGGGTGATTGCTCTATGAAGCCAGGATGGGTGCGATTCTCACTCCATCCTCTCATGACTAATGAAGAGGCTAAGGTCATTCTGGATGCCATCACACAGCTGGCAGCACATCACAAAGAATGGGCAGAAGACTATACCTACGATGGAAATGCCAATGAGTTTGTCAATGTCAATACGGGTTTGATGGAAGGCAGGATTGTAGAAGAGTGGTTCGATAACCCCTTATAGGAACATATGCGGATATATTTTGACAATGCTTCCACAACGCCGCTATTACCGGCTGTTAAAGATGCTATGAAAGCTGTCATAGATGATTGTTATGGCAATCCCTCATCCATCCATCTCCACGGAAGAAAAGCACGCATAATAGTCGAAGAAGCTCGTAAGGTCATCGCTCGGATTCTGAATGCTTCCACGGGAGAGATATTTTTCACATCTGGTGCAACAGAAGCTAATAACATGGTCTTGATGGCAAGTGTCAGGGATTTAGGAGTTCAGCGTATCATCTCGACCAACGTAGAGCATCATTGTATCTTGCATATGCTGGATCACCTGGAACAGACCTCTGGAACCAAGGTAGAATATTTAAAAGTAGATGGTCAAGGGCATATAAAGTTAGAAACTTTGGCACAATTACTTAAACAGGATGATGCCAAGACATTGGTTTCCGTAATGCATGTCAATAATGAATTAGGCACACAGACTGATATAACTGCGGTAAGCAAATTGTGTCAGGAGCACGGTGCTCTTTTTCATTCTGATACTGCACAGTCTGTCGGTAAAATCCCCATCGATCTCCAAGAGATAAAAATAAATTTTTTGTGTGGAGCTTCCCACAAGTTCTTTGGACCTAAGGGGGTGGGTTTTGTTTATATCAATGGTGATAATATGATCAAACCCTTATTTCATGGCGGCGACCAGGAAAGAGGCATGCGTTCAGGAACTGAGAATATTTACGGTATTGCAGGTATGAGCAAAGCTTTGGAACTGGCACTTATTGAGATGGATGATAGGAAGAAAAAGATAACGGAACTGAGAGATTATTTTATCGGTAAACTGAGAACAGAATTAGAGGATATCAAAATCAACAGTCCCGATTCTTCTCTGCATAACATCCTCAGTGTCTCCTTCCCTGAATCTTCAAAATCAGAAATGCTCATGATGAATCTGGATATTATGGGCATATCAGCTTCTTCGGGCAGTGCCTGTAGTTCAGGTGTGGAAAATGATTCACATGTCTTAGAAGCCATAGGCCATGACCCTAAAAGGAAAACAGTTCGATTTTCCTTCTCTCATATGAATACCTTGGAGGAGGTAGATTACGTCGTGGACAAGTTGAAATCCATTTCTGCAGTGGCCGTATAAGTTCATCCAGTGTCTGTTGATCACGAAAAATATATTTCCCGTTGTTTTGAATTAGCGAGACGAGCTGGCAGAGATACACTTAGCAACCCTCAAGTCGGTGCAGTTCTAGTTTATAAAGGGAGAATCATAGGTGAAGGCTTTCATAAGAAATTTGGAGGCCCGCACGCAGAAGTCAATTGCCTCGCCAGTGTCAAAGAGGCTGACAAATCCTTTATTTCGGAAGCTACCTTATATGTCAGTCTGGAACCCTGCTGCATCGTGTCCAAGACACCTGCCTGTACAGATGCCATAATAAGAGCCAATATCCCTAAAGTCGTCATTTCGGTTACCGACCCTGATAGCCGCGTTTCTGGTCGTTCCAGAGGGATTCTGGAGCAAGAAGGAATAGAAGTTATTACGGACATACTCACAGAAGAAGGGTTGAGACTCATATCTCCGTTCAGAGCCCATTTGGCCCAGAGACCTCATGTGATTTTAAAATGGGCGCAGAGTGCTGATGGCTACCTGGGCAAGAGGGGCAAGCAAGTCTGGTTATCCAATAAACACAGTAAGATCAAAACACATCAATGGCGGAGCGAGGTGGATGCCATATTGGTCGGTAGAGGTACAGTGCTGGTGGATGATCCGGAACTGACGACTAGACTAGTGCCAGGCTCAGACCCCTTACGAGTCGTGCTCGGCAGAACCCTTGCGGGCATGGAAGGTTCTAAGGTCTTGCAGGATGAAAAACCTACCCTATTTGCCTTGACTGGCCCTAAGTTAGAAGGCTGGGATTATCATAATAAAGAACAGCTAGCGATAGCTATGGATGCCTCTGGATCCCCGATCGAAGCTCTGCTCAAGGCGCTTTTTGAGCGAGGTGTCCATAATCTGATGGTGGAGGGAGGCGCCCAGGTGCACAAATCCTTTGTAAAATCTGGCTTGTGGGATGAGGCTAGGATCATCAATACGCGTAGGGTTTTAATCTCAGGAATAAGGGCTGCCAAGGTATCTGGAGAGCTATTCAGGGAAGAGAAACTAGACGATGATGTCATCTCATACATCTCCGTATAAAATCAAGTGTTAAGGTTGTTATAATTAACGAATCCCTAAGTGCTGGTGGCTGGAAAATGTGGTTACATTGCTGTTACTTTGATAGTAATTCCAATATCATCCAATGCATAAAGTCTTTCTATCCACCATATTGTTTGTCTTGTTTTTAGGCAATACCCTTATAGGACAAGTCGAAGTCCAATGGTTGACCTGGGAACAAGCATTGGAAAAGAATCAAAATGTCAAAAAGAAATTTCTTGTCGACATCTACACTGATTGGTGCGGCTGGTGTAAGAAAATGGACACCAGAACTTTCAAAAAAGACAACATTGCCCAGTACATCAATGAGAATTATTACGCTATTCGCTTCGATGCAGAAGAGCGGTCTGATATCATTTTCAATAATAAGATTTATAAATACGTTGCAGGCTTTGGAAAAAAAGGCTACCATGAACTAGCTCAAGAAATCATGAATGGTCGTATGAGCTACCCTACTGTTGTGTTCATAGATGAGAGCCTTAATGTCATACAACCTATTCCAGGTTTTCAGTCACCTTCTACTTTTCAGATCATCATGAGCTACTTTGCAGGTAATCATTACATGTCCACGCCATGGCACAAGTATGAGAAAAGCTATGCGCCTGGGCAGATCTATGATAAGCCAGAAATGCAACCCGCCTCTCTAATAGCTAAACCATAGGTTGATAAGTGATATGTGCTGGTAGGCTAATTGATCGCTAAACTTATAAAATAGCAACAGGTAATCCCATAGATGTATATTTTAGTTGTAGTCCAACAGTCATTCATGCACTGATATGAATTCACTAGTAACCTATTACTTTTAGCTCTTCTCCAGATACCTATTGAAGATATCTTTTCCAAATCTCAATCCCTCGGCATTGGTTCTACTGCTACTTTAAATGACGGTCAGTCATATGACATCATTTTATAATTCGTACTTTGTGACTCTAACGATGACTTATTCGTCATATAAATAAACTAATGACTGATACAAATACATTTACAGCATCACCTGAAGCCAAGGCTAACGCAAAGAAATTCAGAACTTATGCTATAATCGGCTGGACTGTGGCGATGATAGCGCAGGTGCTAGCCATCATGAAATTAATCAATGATGAAACCCTCATTGCGCTTATTGCAGCAATAGTTGTGATCTTGGGTATTGCATTTTTCTCTGGGAATTTCTGGAAAAAGAGTAATAAGTTGGATCCGACCTCAGAGAAGAATAGCCTGCGTTTTTTCTTCCAAAATCAGCTCGGAGCCATTATGGGAGTTCTGTGCTTCCTCCCGTTGGTCATTTCCATTTTCACCAGTAACACTATAAGTGGAAAAACGAAAGCAATCGCAGGAACAGCAGCCTCAGCCGCAATGACTGCAGCAGGCATTTCAGGAGCTGAATTTGACCCAGCGTCCAAGGAGAAGTACACTAAAGAAATCCAAGCCCAAAATAAAGACGCTGAAAGTGTAGGTATCAATACTAACAAGGTTTACTGGTCTAAAGCAGGCAATAAATATCATGCTTACAATGACTGTCAGTATATAAAAGGCAAATCTCTCAGCAGCGGAAGCATCAAGAAATCTTGGGAAGAAAAAGGTATCTCAGAGCTCTGCAAAGTCTGTCGGAAGCGCTCAGCTAAGGCTGCTACAGTAAAAGAAAAAGCTGGGGAATTGATGGAAGTCAATTGAGGTTTTTCAACTCTTTTCGACAATAGATAATTACAATATTTAAGAATTTAAGTGGAGTCCTGCTGAACACAGGCTCCACTTTTTTACTCTTAGGATAGCAGCTTTATTTCTGTCTATTCCAATTGATGACTCGTTGCTTGAATCTTTTCTTATTGAATTGCCATTGGTTCACATTCATTTGACTTTCTATCGTTTCCTCGTATTCGTCATCAAGCAGATCTGCAAATAAATCCAATCCTGTGAGGCTCTCCACTTCGTCTATGGTGACAGCATATTCACGTAGATGCAAGTCGGATTTTTCATGAGGCATTATAAAAGCAATTCCCTTTTTCTTGCTGCCTTCATTATCCAAGATTACTTTGAAAAATGCATCTGGAACAGCTACTTTATTCTTCCCTATTCTTTCTGGATTACTGTCCTCAAATATTGGACCTGACACCACATAGATCTCATCATTGTCGTAGGCCCAGTCTCTAACATTCTCTTCCAACTCTCTCCATATGCCGTTATTGAAGTTTCTTAATTGCGGCGTCATGTTACTCATTAGAAAACATTGCTTGTTAGCTTCCACACTGAAGGCCATGTCTGCTGAAGGTGCCATATGACCTCTGGTATAGCCAGAATGCGTATAATCGCTATGCTTGGCAGATCTACCATCAACTTCAGGGTCTGGATTAAATCGTTTCTGTCTGGGGACGTTCTTCAGTTTTAAAGACTCTTCTGTCAGTTGATAAGCTACCCAATTCGGTACTTCGTACTTTTCATTATAATCCAGAGAGTAATAATCGTGGTGGATAAGTTCTTGATAATCACCTACTGGAATGAAATTTCGGTTTTCCAGATTGAGAGGGATACTGTAGGTCTGATTACCATCCGAAGCGGTCTTGTGAGAAGGATTATCATCACCTCTCAAGTAACCTCCCCAGTACAAAAACCCATAAATAAGGATACCTATGAGCCCAACGGTAACTGTGACAGCTCTACTGATAAAGCTTTTTCCTCCTCTACCAGTACCATGGTTGCGTCTTAATTTAGCCAATTTAGATATGTTTGTGCTGAGTGATGATCCTATTAATAAACTTCTATAAGCCAGTAGACTGATAGATGGCATTACGAAAATATATAATCTTAAGACGCTTCCTTTGTCTATTAGTGACTATTTGCGCCGCTGTTTCTGCAGAAGGCCAGAAAGGAATCAATGTTACTACTGGTGCCTTCAGTAATGGAATCGGGGGTATTTCGACCCTGCTTACTGGTTCTGATGCTTTATTGGGTAATTTTTCTGCTCTCCATTCTTCGGACAAAACTGGTTTTATATTAACTTCAGGAAATAGGTATTCCCTTGCAGAATTGCAGACCATCGCTCTAGGGGGCTATCACTCTAGGGAGAATTCTTCTTTTGGACTTTTAGTATCCAGTTATGGCTTTGAGGCTTATCGAGAGCAGACAGCTAAGTTGTTGTATGCCAGACGATTAAGTAAAAATTTTGGTATTTCTGGTAGTTTGGGTTGGTATCAGCTTTCTTTGGGAGAATACGGGAATTCTTGGAAATTGATCTACGATTTAGGCTTCACGGCACAACTATCTAAGAATCTTAGCTATGGCGTCCTTATCTCAAATCTTGAAAAATCCAATATAGATGAAACCTCTGTTCTTGTTTCTGCACTTCAAGTGGGCCTGAGATACGATATTTCAGAAAAAGTGTCAGGATTTATGGAAGTTGCTAAGGAATTAGAAGAGTCACTCCGTATCAGTGTCGGGCTTAATTATGAGATTCATCCTAGATTTGACTTGAGAGCAGGCTTTGACGCTGCGTCGGGTAATACGGGTGGTGGCTTCACATACAGGATTAGTCAGCGTATGCAAATAGATGGCGCTATACAGTACCAAGGATTGCTCGGTATTTCGCCGTCGATAACTCTCAAGTATCAAAATTCACAAACTGGTAATTGAAAACGTTATATAAGATGATTGAGCTTAATTAGTCGTCTTGTGAGGTCTCTTTATTGTGTTGCTATCATTATCCCGAGATATTTTGAAATCCCATTAATTGGATATTTGGTTGCAACACTACCGTGGTTTATGGTATACCTTTTACTATATTAGTCGTAACAAATTTCTGGCCCTATGTTTCAAAAGCTATCCTATCTGACACTATTGGTGTTTTTCATACCAATGGTTGTTTTTTCTCAGAATCCCATTGATTCCAAGGCTGCCTTGGAAATCAGACAAATGGTGGAATCTGCTCCCAATAACGTCAAGCAAGACTTGAATTTTGACGAGGAAAAATTCTTGCGAAGTATTCATAACAAGAGTTCTTCTGTCAAATTGCCTTTTCTAGGCAAGGATTTAGTCTTTACCAAGACTGAATACTCTATGTATGGCCCTGAGGCTAGCCCTTGGGATGATATAAAGACTTATAAAATTGTCTCAAAAGAAGATCCCTTATTAAAAGGAAGAATCGTCACTGGCCCGCTGGGGGTCAACATTCTTTATCTACATAATGGCAAACTCATAAGAGTGGCCCCAGAGAATGATTTTATAAATGGAACCAGATCCTATTTTCAAGAAATAGGTGTTTCCAAAGATGAGGCAGCAGCTTTTGGTTGTGGTGCACATGGGGATGTGTTGGATAATCCGACTGCTGCTGGAGCTTTAGGATCTCTGAAAGAAGACATAGCACTCAAGAAGTTAGGTAAGATAAGAAGAAGATACAGAGTGGCTGTTTCTTGTACAGGAGAATATTATAGAGCTAACGGTAACAGTTCAGGGGCTGTAAGAAATGCCGCTATTGCCTTACTCAGTGATATTAGTGCACTTTTCGAAAGTGAAGTGAATATAGAACTGTATATGGCCAATGGTTCACCTTCTGTGAAATATACTGACCCTGCCTCTGATCCTTATAATCCGGATGGCAATAGAACTGGGGATGCGCAGAGTACCATATCAGGAGATTTCAATAATAGCCAATATGACATAGGCCATGTTTTCCATACCATGAGTTCTGGAGGAAGTGGTGTTGCAGGATTAGGAGTCGTCTGCAGAGATTCTAGAAAAGCATCTGCTTGGAGTGGGTTTTCCACAGGTAGCCCGAGTGGTTTTGCCTTGTTGGCCGCTCATGAGTTTGGTCATCAGTTTAATTGTCCACATACCTTCAATGGAGACGGAGCCAATTGTGAAGGTGGTAACCACCCCAGTAATACCGCTTACGAGATAGGTTCAGGAAATACTTTGATGTCTTACAATGGAATCTGCGGCGCAGAATGGAACTATCCGGAAAGAAAGAATCCAGTATTTCATGCAAATTCATTAAATCAAATCCTGGATCATGTCACAGCAAATGTCTGTAATGAATCAGCTTGGTTACAGGATGAGAACACTGTTCCAATTGTACAAGCAAATCCATGTGGAGCGGTCTACAGAATACCAAGAAATACACCTTTCACCTTGAAGGGTGAAGCTTCTGATGCTGATGGTGATGTATTGACTTATACTTGGGAACAATATGACGAAGATGGTGTAGGTAGCAAAAGCACACAAGGCTTCATAGGTAATCAAGCTGCCAATAGTACCATTGCTCCGATCTTAAGGAATTATGCCCCTTCTTCCAATCCTACAAGAGATTTCCCTAGTAAATCCATACAACTTGCAGGCTTGAACAGTGATAAATTTGAAAGACTACCGGCTGTTGCCAGAACCTTGCATTTCAGGTTTGTTGCGAGAGATAATAATCCAGCGGGTGGCGCGGTGAACTGGCAAGAAGTAACAGTAAGAGTTGTCAATGGCTCACTAAATATTACTGCTCCCAATGGTGGTGAAACTTTCGAGGCTGGTGACGATATAGATGTCAGTTGGACTGCTGCAGGACTGAATGACATATGCCAAACTGCTCAGATCAGACTTTCGGCAGATGGTGGAATCACCTTTCCTTATCTATTGAAAGACAATGTCGACCTGGCTTCCAGCTCGACTTCAGTGACAATACCAGCAGGTTTTTCAGCATCTGATAATGTCAGGATTCAAATCGTCTGTGCAGATTACGATTGTTTTGATTTCTATAAGTTTTCTAATTCAGATATTACAGTCAATTCCGATTGCAGTACACCAAATAATTCCTTATGTGATACAGAGTTTTTATTTGCGGAATTCAGGGATCCAGCATTGAATTTAGGTTTAGATAATTCTAGAGGTAATGCGATAGTATCATTGAATGATCAGATACCTGCAGGGAGTGATGAGATGGATGCAGCTATATTCAATTCTGCTCAGACAGGCTGTTCTGAAGCTTCAAATGATAGAGAATTTTTATCTTACTCCATAACTCCTACGGTAACTGGAACCTATACATTCATTGTAAATGATAATGCAGGAAACGTGGAGGCTTACTCGATATTCAATGGGGCAACATTCAGCAGAAGTAATCCTTGTCCCTCGTTTCTATCATCCAATGCTCGTACCACTTCCAATGGTAACTTTAATACTGTCAGTACCTGGCAAGTAGACTTGGATGCTTGCACTAATTATGTATTGACAGCAGTGGACTTGACTGGTGATAGACGTGTAAGAATTGATAATATCACAGGACCAGGACTTTTACTTGCAGAGCGAGGAGGTAACGCCAATTCGGATTTTATTTATGCAGCAGTTGATGAATTAACCAGTACAATTGTCATGGTCAATGCCAATTCTGATTTCACACTATTGAATCCAGGGACATTCCAGATACATTCCATCTATTATGAGACTGGAATTGATCCTAGCTCTTTTGTTGGTAGAAGTATTTCTCAGTTACAAAGTTCGGGACAGTGTATCAATGTAAGTGCTAATTCCAAGGAAGTCACAATTGATGCTTCTTGCGCCATATTGAATCTTACAGCATTAGATCAAGCGCCTTGTGAATCAAATGGTTCTACATACAGTCAGACTATTTCCTTTGAAGTAGGTATGGGCCCTACTACTGGTGAAGTAACCATAGTAGCGAATGGACGCTTACCTGGCACCACTGCCCCAATAAATCCAGGAACGAATACAGTGAATCTTCAAGGCTTACTTGCGGATGGTAAAATCGTCAATCTTAATTTCTCATTCTCTGCTGATGCTGGCTGTGTCAAGACTCAAGCTGCTGTATTCCGAGCACCTGAGAATTGTTGTAATATAGATATAGAGCTAGTGAATCAGGATGGTTGTATCGGGGATATTGCCATGCTGGATGCCGGGTCTGATGGACTGACTTATGAGTGGTTCTTAGGTACTCAAAGTGTCTTCGGGAATAGTCAGACAATCACCCCAGTGGAAGAAGGTACTTACACTGTGGTCGTTTCGGATTTTGTCGGTTGTGTAAAAACGGAGTCAGCCAGTGTTTCTTTTAACGAACCACCAGTGGTCATTATAAATGATCCGGACCCCATAATACTTTGTGAAGGTGATGACTTTAGGCTGGATGTAGATACTGGAAATAGAGATAGTATCGCCTGGTTATTGGGAGGACAACCATTGATAGACCTCGTCAATGTCGAAGATCCTTTTATTACCCAAACTGGAATTTATACCATAGAAACATTCAAAGGTGGGTGTGCTAGAAGTGCACAAATATTTGCAGAGTTTTTACCTAACACCCCTTTTACATTGGGTGATGATAGATTCGGATGCACAGGAAATGTTGTGGAGTTAGGGCCTTTGCCTGACGATCTGGATTATATATGGTTTAATCGATTTGCAAAGTTTGATACCCTGAGTTTTACAAACACATTGACGGTTACTGACCAAGGCCAATACATAGCAATCGGATCCAATGCTGCAGGTTGTGAATCTAGTGATACGATACTAGTACAAATTTCTACGCCATGGGAAATCGACCTCAGAAACGATGTGGAATTATGTGATTATGAGTCCTATCAAATAATAATAGAAAACAGAAACAATCCTGTGGAGTGGGCTAGAAATGGCGAAATAGACGTCACTAATACTTCTAATACTCTGAAAGATCCTCTACCTGGAACATGGACCGCTACTATAAGATTATCAGATGATTGCTTTATTTCTGATACAGTATTAATAGAATACATCGAAACTTTGGATGTAGATTTAGGTCCGGATTTGTCTTTCTGTGAAGGTGAACCTTTTGAGGTAGAAATAGTTGCTGGTCCTAATTCTGCCTACATCTATAAATGGTATAAAAGAGTAAATGGAAATGCCGTTTTCATACCAGCCTCTTCAATCATTGGTAGTCTTGAGATTACTGAACCCGGTATATATGAAGTGTTTGCTGAAACAAAAAATACGTCCAAGCCATGTAGGACATCTGATCAGATTATTATAGAAACAGTAAGTCAGGCAATGATCAGCTTCCCTGTCTCCACCATAGAGTCATGTCCTGAAGACAATGTTACTTTGGAAGCAATGGCTTCCTCTGATGCTATAACTTGGGAATTTGATGATGGATCAGGTCCAATAATCCTCAGCAACCTATCTGGTCCGATTGTCGATGTAAATGATGCAGGAACTTATACTGCCTCTATCGCCAAAGATCAGATATGTGGAGCTAGTGCTTCCATAACAGTAGTATTCAATGATGCGCCAGAAACCATACTCAATACTGTTGAAACTGGATGTACAGGGTCAGTCGTGGATATCATAGGTAGTACCAGTACCTCTGATGAATTCATATGGCTCATGGAAGGTACAGTACTGGATGGAGAAAACTCCGGAACATTATCAGTAACAGAGCCTGGAGAATATGTTTTGACTGCGAGAAATCCAATAACAGGATGTATTACAAAAGATACGACTTTTGTAGGCTTTATAGATGCACCTACGGTGAGAATAGACGAAGAGATGCTCGGTGGGTGTAATGGAGAACTGGTTACTATTACTGCGACTTCCAATATTCCCTCAGTCATATGGACTCAAGACGGTATTCCTTTCCCTCAGATTGGTCAGACTATCCAAGTTTCCGAATCAGGTGTTTATACTGCAATTGTAGGATTAGGACAAACCTGTGAGATGTCAGATCAAGTCGACGTCACAATTTTAGATTCGCCAGTTGTGGATTTGGGAGGTGACCTTAGTCTTTGTAATGGATCTTCAGAATTGCTTCAAGGGCCAACTGGAACAGGGCTTATATATCGATGGTATGAAAATGATATTCTCATTGTCTCTGAGACTTCCGATACCTTGCTAATAGATAATGCCACATCTACAACTTATAGATTGGATGTGGAAAATGCTGCAGGATGTTCAGGTACTGATGAAATAGAATTAAGCATTGAAGATGCTACTGACATGTCCTTCTTAGAATCACCAATTGACATTTGTGCTGAAGGAATTTCGAGTAAAGAAATCAGAGTCAACATAGTATCAGGTCCTGACGACAATCTTGTCTGGTATAAAGATGACGTATTGATACAAGGTGAAACTGATTCAGCGATAGAGACTACTGGAAGTGGTGTCTACAGAGTCGTTTCGAAAGAAGGGGAAGATTGCGAGAGCGAGGCTGAAGTTGTGGTTACTTGGCATGATCCACCTGTCATAATGCCTTTAGGCGCTGACCAAACATTGTGTGAAGGGGATGATACAGAGTTAGATGCAGGAGATAATCCTGATTATACTTATGCATGGAGAAGCGGGGCATCTACTTTGAGTATGACCTCTACTTTAATTGTGGATCAAGGTGGTGAATATGTTCTAGAGGTAAGAGATGCATTCGGTTGCTTTAATAGAGATACCATTAATATAGAATTCGAATCACAAACGACTGTCGAATTGCCAGAGATGGTAACCCTATGTCCAGGTGCCAATCTATTGGCAGAAACTAACGCCTCAAGCGTGACATGGTATTTTAATGGAACAGTAATCAATCAGACTGACCCAGAATTAATAGTCACAGACGAAGGAAACTATAGAGCTGTAGCTGGAGAAGGAACGACTTGTGAATCAGAAGATTCTACCGAAGTGACCTTCTCGGATGCACCTGACATCAATTTGCCTTTCGATCCTGTTGTTGATTGTCAAGGAGAAACAATATCTGTTACAGCGGGCGCAGATGATGCATTCACCTACACGTGGAGATTGATGGGTGGCGATGAGATTAAGTCTGGCGGGGAAGGTTCATTGGACATTACTACTTCTGGGAGTTACATAGTTTCGGCAGTGAATGCTGGAGATTGTGAAACCATAGATACAGTTGTTGCAGAATTTCTGACGACGCCAGATGTAAATCTGGAAGCCACTTATGAGTATTGTTCTGGAGAAATAATAGAACTGACAGCAGAAGCGACAGATGTAACTGCCGTAAAGTGGTACAACGGTACAGAAGAAATAATAGGAGAGACGACGACCACTTTGGCGATTACAGATAGTGGCACCTACAGAATAGTGGCAGGCGAAGGCTTGGCTTGTTCTGATGAGGCAACCACAGAAGTCACTTTCTTAGATGCACCGGACATCAGCTTGCCAGCTGATCCTCTTGTGGATTGCGAAGGAGAGACGGCTAATGTTACAGCAGGCGCTGATGATGCCTTTACCTACACGTGGAGATTGATGGGTGGCGATGAGATCAAGTCAGGAGGCGAAGGGTCGATAGATCTTACGATGTCAGGCACGTATATAGTGTCAGCAGTGAATACCGCAGATTGTGAAACCATAGATACTGTTGTTGCAGAATTTCTGACGACGCCAGATGTAGAATTGGAAATGAGTTATGAATTCTGTTTAGGGGAACCTGCAGAACTGGTAGCCGAATCCACTAATGTTTCTAATGTGAAATGGTATAAAGATGATGTAGAGATTATGGGTGAAACCTCTACGACATTGACAGTGACTGAACCAGGTAGCTATCGAATTATAGCTGGAGAGGGTTTGCCATGTAATGATGAAGCCAGTACGGAGGTGACTTTCCTAGCTGCTCCGGATATTTCATTGGAACCGCTAGAGAATGGTTGTACAGGTGTTGATGTAGTATTGACTGCTGGTGCAGATGGAGAATACAATTACACTTGGTCAGATGATTCAGGAGTTATACAAGACGGTCCTGATGGTAGCTTGACTGTTACAGTCAGTGGTAATTATAGTGTCTTAGCAACTAACCAAGCCAACTGTGAATCGAATGCAAGGTCCGTAGTTGAAATCATAGATACGCCGATAGTGGATATCGATATGGATGAAGTTACTTTTTGTGATAATGATGATGTAACTGAAATAACTGGTTCTACTTCTACAATGAGTGTAACCTGGTTATTGGATGGTACAGAAATTAACGGTGAGATGGACCCTACCCTAGCAGTGAGTGTAGCAGGTACTTATACGATGATTGCAGGTTTTAATACATTATGTGAAAGAAGTGATAGTATAGAAGTCTTATTTGCGGAAGCTCCTGAAGTGACATTGGAAGATAAAATTTTGTGTCAGGATACTTCTTTTGATTTTATAGCAGGTACAAATGCTACTGATGAATATGAATGGTCAATTAACGGAACGCCTGTCGATAATATCACAGGAACTCTAACCATTACTGAAGTAGAAATTCCTATCTCAGGAATGATTTCTGTTGTCGTCACCAATAATTCTGGTTGTAGTGAAAAAGCTGATGCGGAAGTGGAGTTTGTTGAAGCTCCGATGATATCCTTACCTGAAGAGTTCAGTTATTGTGAAGGTGAAACGGGAATGCTTGAACTAACCTCAGATGTGGATGTCATTTCATGGTACTTAGAAGGAGTTGAGATCCAGGGTGAGACTGGTGTAACAATTGAGGTCAGTGCTCCTGGGGAATATTTAGCAATAGCTGGAGAAGGGCAATTGTGTGAGGCTAGAGACAGTGTCATAGTGACTGAAACAGCAGCACCGGAATTGAATCTGGGAGATCCCTTGTTAGAAGCTTGTGCTGATGATCCATTGGTCCTAGTGTTGGGTACGGATACCAACGGTTCTGTTACCTGGGAACTTGATGGAACAGAGATTATGGGGCAGAATGGTTTAGAGTTAGCTGCCGATGAGTCTGGAACATATATGGCAACAATGTCAAATGATGATGGATGCACATCTTCGGTATCCCAAGAAGTTATCTTTTATGATCTTGCAATTGCTGAACTAGAAGATTTACCTACGGGTATATGTGCCGGGGTGGCTTTTCCAGTGGAGGCTATGAGTGACGGATTCAGGTTTGAGTGGTTAGATAGTGATGATATTATAGCTGGAGCTGATGGCCTTATACAAGAGTTTTCGCAGACTGGTAATTATTCTTTCATTGCTTATAACGAATTAGATTGTCCTACCCGAATTGACTTTCAGTTAGAGTTCATAGAAGCTCCTATAATAGATCTAGGTGGTGCATCAGAAAGAAGAGCTTGCGTGGGTGAGACAATTGAATTAGGTACGTCATCAGAAAGTGGAGTTACTTATCAATGGTCTCTGGATGGTTCAGATTTACCAGGAGAAAATGACAGTGAAATATCGGTTACAGAAAGTGGCTTGTATGCCTTGTTTGCTATTAACGATATTAATTGTCAAGCTACTGAAAGTGTAAATGTAGAGTTTGTAGAATTTCCTGAAATTACAATTGACAATGCTGCAGAAACTTTCTGTAGTGGATCGGATGTCACTTTAAGAATTGACACTGATGGTCAGCTTATTACATGGACAGCTCCAAATGGCCAGGTGGTCGGTACTGACACAGAGACGATTACGGTTTCAGAAGCTGGAACTTACACGATAACGGTTACAACACCGGAGGATTGTGAAGTAAGTGAAACGATTGAAGTAACTGAAGTGACTCTACCTCCGATTACATTTGAAGACTTGGAACTGTGTCCTAGTGATCCAGACATTACAGTTTCTGTTCCAGCAATCTTTGATGATTATAGTTGGCAAGGTGGAAGTGTCACCAGTGATGATGAGAACTTGATAGTGAATTATCGGTCGATGGCTCAGACTACAACTGAAACGATAATATTCACTGGCACCGACTCTAATGGTTGTACAGCAACTGCTTCATTCGACGTGACCTACCAGGCTTCTATTGTAGCGGAGGCTGCTCAAGACGTTTTTGAAATATGTGTAGGTGAAACCGTTACCATAGACATTACAGAAGGCTATGAATATGAATGGACCGATCCTAATGGAAATCTCAATTCAACGAGCACTGCCAGTGTAATTGCGAGTCCGATAGAGACAACTACTTACGAGGTAACTGTGAGTAGTGTCTGTCCTGATGACTTTGTAGTTATTCCCATTACTGTAACAGTCAATCCACTTCCGATCGCTGATGCTGGAGAAGACAGAACAGTGCTTGTCGATAGAGTTTTCCAGTTGCAAGCTAGCGGAGGTGTATCATATCAATGGGATAACACAGACTTGATAGAAGGGTCTAACACTATATCCGATCCTGAAGCTTTACTCTCTGATGAAGATGCAACTTTCACAGTTACAGTTACAGACCAAAATGGGTGTACTGCAACGGATGACATTATGGTAACAATAAACTCGGATCCTAGTAGTGTCGTAAAAGTAATTAACATGTTCACTCCGAATGGAGATGGCAAGAATGACGTATTGGAATTTGAAGGATTGGAAATATTCGATGATGTCAAGTTGACAGTATTTAATAGATGGGGTAATGTTGTCTTTACTAGAATTTCTTATCAGAAGGACGACTTCAGATGGAACGGTATGAAAGACGGTGTGCCATTGGCATCAGATACTTATTATTATATACTTGAATTTGATGGTTTCAAACAAAAAAGTAGCTTAACCTTAATAAGAGACTAATAAAATGAATGAAATGAGAAAGACATTATATACTCTGTTTAGTCTAATACTATTCTCTGTGGGGTCAGAAGCTCAACAATTGAGTCATACCACTCCGTTCCAAGAAATGCACCACGTATGGAATCCTGCGTTTACAGCGCCTGGTACGGATATGGCTTTCTCTGCTTTCTACAGGCAGAAGTGGGTTGGCTTTCAAGGGGCACCAAATACGGCTGCAGTCTCTATGCAATATCCGTTTGTTGATATGAATATGAGCGCAGGTGGAATCTTGATTTCTGATTGGACAGGTAACGTCAATAAAACCGGTATACAATTGAATTATGCCTATAAGCTTAAAGAATTATTGAATCGGGACGATCAATTAGTCATAGGGATAGATGGTTATTTTCATCAATATCGTTTCGATGCATCTAAAGCGACCACTAATGTTATAGATGATCCTATTTTAAATAACTCAAGACAGACTAAATTCATTCCTTCATTTGGTGCTGGCGTAGCCTACTTTTCTGGAACGGAAGAGTATGGCTCTGATAATTTGTTTTATGTGGGATTTTCCACTTTGCAATTGTTGGCTTCAGATGTTCTGATCGATAGTGGAAATGCTAAACGAGAAAGGCATTATTTTGCCAATATGGGTACCAAGCTTTTTGGGTATGATTATTACATAGAACCCTCTTTTCAGATTAACTATGTTAATCCTCAGATCATAGATTATGTAGTAGGGGCCAAGTATGAAATGGAAGAAACTTTCTGGGCTGGCCTAGCCTATTCTAGTCTGAATGATTTCTCACTTAATGGTGGGGTGATTCTAGATGAAATCGGGGGTCGATATACCCAATTGAAAATTGGAGCTTTAGCCAGTATCAATAGTGGAGCTATTGTTAATGCCGGTCCGAATTTTGAATTATTTGTAGCTTACACTTTGGATGTAGATTGATGTATCTGGCTACATTTTTCACCAATGTCTAATAAGATGGGCTGTTAATCTTCTAAACAGTCCATCTTATCAGTTTTATGAAGACCTTAACGGTCACTCTTTCGTACTTTTGTCCCAACAAATCAACCAAAGTGTCAATACTTATATTCTTCATTCTCTCTTACATCCTGCTAAGTATCAGCTTGTATTTATTGTTTCCTAAGGCAGGAGTACCCGCAGTAGATGGTCTCATACCTGGAAAAAATTTCATTCAATGGGCTAAAATCATAGGCCGTCCAAGTTGGTGGCCAATATTATTACTCATTCCTCTAGTGAATATTTTCATTTTTGCTGGAATGGCAGTAAATCTTGTAAGGTCTTTCGGTAAGTATGGTCTTGGTCATAGTGCTGGTGCGGTCCTCTATGCACCTGCTTCTTTTGCTTGGCTTGCAAAGAACGAAACCGCCAAATATGTTGGGCCTAATTACACTGATGAAAAAGCTTATCTGGATGAAGTTAAAGAACTGAGAAGTAATGGAGACAAACAAAGGCTCAAAAGAGTCATAGAAAAGAGTCCATATCTGAAATCTGCTTTGAGAGAGTGGTTAGAGTCCATATTCTTTGCCGTATTTGCAGCAGCATTTATAAGAATGTTCTTGATAGAAGCATTTGTGATACCCACCCCTTCCATGGAAGGTTCACTTATGGTAGGTGACTTTCTTTTCGTTTCAAAAGTGAGCTATGGTATCAGAACTCCAATGACTGTTGCCATGTTTCCATTATTACACAATCGAATTCCAGTCTTAGGTACAGAATCTTACCTCAAAAAACCTAGTTTAGATTATCATAGGTTACCGGCACTTGAAGACATAGAAAGGAACAAACCGTTTGTATTTAACTGGCCAGTCGGTGACAGTGTCTACATTACTAGTACTCGTTCATACACGGTTGCTCAAGTAGATGCCAATACAATACAGAATGATCCTGAGCTGAGAAAATTAGTAAGAAATAAAGATTTTGTGGTGAGACCTTTGGACAAGAAAGATCATTACATTAAGCGATGTGTAGCTGCACCAGGTGATACATTAAGAATTATTAACAGGCAGATATTCATAAATGGGAAACCAGCTGTCAACCCTAAAGAAATGCAATTCCTAAATACTATTTCCAAGCAGCCTGCCAGTGGTTTCAACATCAAGCAGATGGAAGAATGGGGCATCGGGGATACGTACAGCGATGTAGGTAGAACTAGGAATGGTACCGTGTTCGGATTTTATTTGACAGAAGATCAAAGAAAGAAGTTACTTAATCTGCACGACGACATAGAGTTGCAATATCACAAGGTGTCATTGGATGAGGAACGGTTGTTCCCCCATGATAAAAAAATCTGTAGAGGCTGGTCGGTAGATAATTATGGACCCGTATGGATACCGAGAGCTGGAGCTACAGTACAACTTACTTTAGAAAATCTGCCTTTCTATAGGAGAGTAATAAGTGTCTATGAGGACAATGAACTAGAGATGAAGAATGGACAAATATTTATTAATGGTGAGGCCTCAACCAGCTATACTTTCAAGCAGAATTATTACTGGGCAATGGGTGATAATAGACACAATAGTGAGGACTCTAGAGCGTGGGGTTATGTGCCTCATGATCACATTGTAGGTAAACCATTGTTTATTTGGTTCTCATTGAAAAATTCTCAGTTTTCATTTAAAAATATACGGTTCAATAGGATGTTCAAATCTGCTAATGTTGATTAATAAAATAGTCATAGTCTTTCTACTGTTGCCCTTTTTCAGTATGGGGCAGAAAAAATCCAATATCTATCATCTGACGATAACCAAGGTCGCTAAGCAATACAGGCTGAAAAATCCTGAATTCTTAACAGCCTTCAATAAATCAGGCTACAACAACCAACCCTCGTACTTCGAAGATAAGGTCGTGTACTTTGCCACTGACTATTATGGAGATGACCAGACAGAGATTGCCAAGTTTGATTTCTTTGATAAGACCCTTTCTAGAATCACATATACTGAGGAAAAAGAATACTCCCCTATTCTGGTTCCTGGAAGAGAGGCCTTTTCCGTAGTCCGAGTAGAAACTGATCAGAAGACACAAGCTCTCAGCTTGTACCCTCTAGATGGAATTGGTTATGCAAAGAGATATATGAATAATACGAGTAATATCGGTTATCATAACTGGGTAGATGAGTCAACCTTAGTGTTATTCTTAGTAGAAGAACCACATCATAATCTGGCAATTGCTGATGCTAAGAGTGAGCGCCGCAAGATTATACTGGATAACATTGGAAGATGTCTCAAGGTCGACAAAGACAATAATATAATCTTTGTACACAAAATCTCTGATACTGAGTGGTATCTGAAACGCTATGATATGCAGACCAATAAAAGCGTTATCATCACTGAAACCTTAGAAAGGTCTGAAGATTTTGAGTTGATGAATGATGGTACCATACTCATGGGAAGTGGTAGCGGACTGTTCTGTTTTCTCAAAGGGGCTAAAGAATGGTCACTTATATCTGATCTAAAGAATTCGGGGATTTCCAATATCAAGAGAATTGCTTCCAGAAAGAACAGTTTAGTCCTCGTGGATGAAGCTAGGTGACAACTCGCAACTTGTTTTTATACTCATTCTATATTATATTTGGTCAAATCATTATACGTATGAAAAGCATTATACTTCTTCCAACTCTATTTATATTACAACTATCCTTAACTGGTCAAGTCAGTGATGACTGGATTGTAAAATTGAGCCCAACTGTTTTCAAGTCATTTGACAGTTATACCTTAGCTGACAAGAGCTTCAACTCTCAGTTTCTTACCAGCAAAGTAATCAGTAAGCGCTTACAACTGGTACAGATAAGAACTAAATCCAAAATTGATGAGGTAACTTTTAAAGCTGATTTTCATAGCTTGAACCCTATCAGATTTTATCCTAACTCAACTTTGGAAAACAGAGAAGTACCCAATGATGACCTATATGCTTCAAGTCAATGGAATATGGAAATCATCAATCTACCACAAGTATGGGATTTCACCACTGGCGGTAACACAGCAAAGGGAGAGGATATCGTCGTAGCCGTGATTGATGATGGGTTTGATATTACTCATGAAGATCTCAGAAATAATTTATGGGTTAATCCTGATGAAGTGCCTAATGACAATCTGGATAATGATGGAAATGGCTACAAGGATGATTATCATGGTCTCGATGTGGAAAGCGAAGATGGAAACATTCAAAGCTTTTCACATGGATCCAGAGTAGCTGGAATTCTGGGAGCTGAGGGAGATAATGATTTAGGTGTTGCTGGGGTAAATTGGAATATTAAAATTCTTCCAGTAAGCGGAATCAACAATGTTGTAGAAATTATAAGTGCAATGGAATATCTCATTGATCTAAAAGAAACTTATCTCAATACCAATGGTGCAAGCGGAGCAAATATCCTCGTTTCCAATCTTTCTCAGGGAAAAGAGAGGGTCTTTCCAGAATCACATATCGATTGGTGTGAACTATACGAAGAAGCAGGTAAAGTAGGGATTCTATCTGTTGGTGCTGCACCTAATGGATTTTACAACGTAGATGTGGAGGGTGACTTGCCTAGTTTATGCACAAGCGAAAGTTTGATCATAGTAACGAATACTGATAGCAATGATCTCATAGCCAGAGAGGCAGCAATAGGTCCTACGCATGTTGACTTAGGTGCACCAGGTGAAGGTGTAACAAGTACCTATACAGATAACAAATATGCTACTATAAGTGGTACTTCAGCGTCTGCTCCCCATGTGGCAGGAGTCGCAGCACTATTGTTTAGCTCGTGTGAAAAATTGTCTGATTTGACTTTTAGTGATCCTGAAGCAGCCACTCTAGTTGTAAAAAACGCCATCTTGCAAGGTGTAGAACCATTGAGTTCTTTGTCCAGAACTGTTTCAGGAGGAAGATTAGACGCTTATCAGGCTTTTCTTAATATCGCAGGTTATTGTACCGATAGAGTTAAAAGAGAACTCGAAGTAATTTCAGTCTTTCCGAATGGCAACACCTTGGATATCAAGTATGATACTGATCGTTTTGATGAACATCAACTTGTAATAACAAATTCAATAGGACAGGTAGTGTGGAGTGCTGATTTCCGACCAGAATTATTCGGTGAGCCTGAGTATAACATACAACTTCCTGAGATGGTAACAGGTTATTATGTTCTCAGTATGAAGAATATTTCAGGAATGGATTCGGCACCTTTCTTCTTTCAATCAAACTAGAAATTAAGATAAAGTTGATTCGTCAGATTCTTATAGAGTATGTGATAAGAATTATCCTCGTTTCTAATCACTAATTCAGTTATGCAATTTTTTTTCTTTGTTGGGCTTTTTCTGAATTCCATAAGCATTCTATTCTGAGGCTTGCTTGGCTTAGGTCTTACTCTGCACAGCCTTGACAAGATTAAATTATTCATTTTTGCTAGCTGAATATTGGCTTGCAGATTTCTATTCTCAGTTATCAGGCTAAAGCTACCCTCTTCTGAAAGAAGTCTATGAGCAGATTTAAGAATAATCTCTGGACTTAGAGACTTGATATGCTTGGCTGCGGCTGTAGCTGCTATACTCGAAGGCATATTAGTATCAAAAAACGGAGGGTTACTTATAATTAGATCGAATATCCCTCTTCCCTCATCTTCCAGCATTTCTTGATAGCTCTTTAATCCAAAAGAGAGATTAGCGAATTGTGGATTGATGTCAACATTATGCCTTGCCTCTGCAATCGCAATCTCACTTATATCTATTCCTAATATATGAAGCTGAGGAGACCTGGAAGCCACTATGCAAGCTATGAGCCCACCCCCTGTTCCTATGTCCAGAACCTTGCCTTCCTGAGGCAGGTGCGCCCAGGCAGCTAACAGGACACCATCTGTGTTAACCTTCAACGCAGTATCTCTATTTCTGAGCTTGAACTCTTTGAAACGAAAGTACTCTTTACTGGATAGCTTACTATTCAATGACTATATCATCCAATCTGAAGGTAGTAGTGTTACCCCCAGCTGTACCACTATATTTAAACGCTAAAGTTATTTCAGATCCGTACTGGGTCAAATCTATATTGCCAGATTCAACAAAATTGTTTTCCCCATCAGACTCGGTAGCCAGCCTTGCAGAAACTGATTGCCAATCTGCTGAATTCAAGTCTCCTGAAAAATTATTGGCATACAGAACTTCCAATCCATTATGCCTGAAAAATGCCATTGCAGATAGGAAGGATAAAGTGTTGTTTTCTGCAGTATTGATTAATGGACTGATGAGCCATGTTTCTGTCATCGGATTGGTATCTTGGAATGCCGTTATTTGAGCATAACCATTTCCATCGAATGATCTTTTAATCCACACTCTATCGCCCTGGGTCGCTACATTCATCCAGCCCTCGAGTTCTACGTTATCAAAATCTGTAAGCCCTTCAAAATCCACATTGAAACTGTCATCTTGACCACCACCACCTGTGGTTCCATCACATCTCACAGCTAATAAATCTGTATTAGTTGCGAAATTCAGAGTCAATTGATAGGTTCCTCTGAACGTGGAAAGAACCGCTTTTACTTTTCCATTACCGCCAGGAATTAGTTCATCCCCGAACGAAGCAAAAGTGGAGGTCCTTACATCTATGTTGTTTCCGTCACAATCTTCAAGTATGTTATTAATTAAGAAACCACCATCTTCTTGTGCAAAGACATTACCTAGCGATTCATCATCAAACTGAACATCTTCCAGCTCTATGAAAGTGTTGAGCTGAGCGTCTGTCAGTTCTGAAATTTTAAAAGTTTGGGCAGCCACCAGTTCTGTATCTCCTGAAGGTTGTATTAAAGTCGTGACCAAGCCTTCTGGAATTCTTTTGACATTTTCAGAACTCGGAGCATATCCTAATTGAGGCAGCCCTTCAAAATCTGAAATAAATAAATCTTTCAGGGAAACATATACTACTGTGCCTATAGGGAAGTCTGTGTAAGTAGCTGTCTTGTTGACAATGATTGCTATACCCCCAGTCTCATCTTGAACAACTAATGTTTTGAAAAAATTCCCAGTTTCGTCACTGGACACTACTACCGCCTCCAGGAATGCATCTGCGTCAATATTAACCTCACTACCTGAAATTCTCCTATCGAGTATGGACTTTACACTTACTATTTTGGAAGGGTCTACTTCCACCGGGCCCAGGGTAGTTCCATCGCATCTAGCACCTTCCATCATCACATCATCTGTATCTCTTATGAGAATCTGCCTATCACTACCGAAGATACCATATATACCCACTATGGATCCATTGCCACCAGGTGTTTCCACATCAGCAAAGCTGGCAAAGCCACTGGATCTTACGACCATAGAGTTATTGTTACAGTCTTCAAGAATATGATTAATGGATCTGGCACCCTGAGAATCTGCATATGGTGCTAATGCGGAACCAGCATTGAATTCCACATCTGAAATCATGACTAAGGTGTTGAGATCGGAATCATCTAGAGAATTAATTAGACGAGGCTTTGGTGCTGGCTCGCCAGGAATTTCTCCTCTGAGTATTACCTCACTGATAAGGGCTGCAGGGATTCGCGCCATTGTTCGTCTTCCTTGGTCATCCAGGTAGGGCTCAAAACCTATCTGAGGTAAACCATTGAATTCTCCTAACCAGATGTCCTGAAGATGTATGAACAATCTTCGACCGACAGGAAAACTATTCCATAATTCCACATCATCCAGTAAAATTGTAATCCCACCTGTTTCGTCCTGAAGAACTAGAGATTTAAAGAAATTACCGGATTGGTCATCGGCTACTACTATACCTTTTATATAAGCGTCCAGTCCTACTTCTGTAAATTCTCCAATAGCAAGTTCTTTTAGCTCATCTATGGTAATAAGTTGATCTTGCGGAATGTTGGGATCAGTTGCCTCAAAAACTGGGGGCGCATCAAAATCCCTGTCGACGCATCCCACCAGAGCTATCAATAAAATAGAGGTAAGTAGTAATATATTTTTCATTAGTCTCATTTCAGAATTTAGAATGAAAGTGCTGCTCCTACGTTGTAGTTGCGACCATAAGTATAAAAATATCTGGTTGCCCATCTATTAGGGTCTAGATTTTCATAATCAAATCTCAATTGCTCAAAACCACCTGACCTTAGATCTGTCGAATTCAATAAATTATTGATACTGGCAGTCAGAGACAGTCTGTAATCTCCCCACTTAAAGGATTTTCTAGCGAAGAGGTCCATCGTGAAAATGGGATCCAATTTTTCCTGTTGCACCAGTTGTTCTATAACGGAGGCACTGGTCTGACTTTCATATTCTGGCTTATTAATATTGTCATCAACAGCCAGCCCGAGTATAGCTGTTCTTCTCACAGAATTGGCATCCACATACATATCCTTAAAATAGTTGGCGCTCAAGGATACAGACCAGTATTGTGGACTGGAATATTCTATCTCGAAAGAATTGGCTACTTGGGGAATGGATCTGATATTGAAGTTCTGTAGGTAACTTTTGCTCGATAAATTGTCTGAAATGTCAGTTGCTGAATTATCTACAGTGATCAAAAGATCTGGACGTGAATTGATATAATATTCTCCTAGGGCACTGGCTAGATTCAATGTTACAGTTTGTGTCAATTTATAATTGATACCCAGCTCTAATCCATAATTAACCTTATCGACATTTTTAGAAATGAGATTGACAAATTGTCCTATTGTTCTTCCAGCATTAACAAAATAAAACGCTGTCGCATTTATCGCATCCCTGGTGTCAAAATAAAACAAAGTGGCTCTGGCATTAATCTTAGGATGTCTTAGAACATACCCCAGCTCACCTCCTAATATCTTTTCTGTTTTAAGATTGCTCACTAGAAAATTCCTGGTTCTGGGAGACTCAAATGAGTTCCTACTGGTCGGCGCTTTGGTAATGTAACCCGCGTTAGCATAAATGTAATTCCGGCCATTAACTTTATAATTAAATCCAGCCTTTAGCGTACCGTGGACAAAATTGGCAGTCTCAGATTTACCCTTGGAATCATCTGGGAATTTACCATTAGCTGTTCCGCCGTCCCTCCAGAAAGAGGAATGATTGACCACCCCACTCAGAGTCACATCCAACTTTGGTAGAGCAATATTGAAATTAGACCATATATTGGCATTGGTATTATGAATATCATAATCCCATCCAAATATGTCACCTTCCTTTAGAAGCCTATTAGGATTCTCTATGTCATTCTGTATAAAGCTGTTATCAGTGGATTCACGCAAAGCAAATCCATCTATGTCCAGATAATACTCACCACCCAACAAGTCATCGACTACCTTGAAATTATGGACTCTATCGTATTGTAGAACTAGCCCAGCTTGCATATCCAGTTTGTTGCTGAAACTATGGACGATATTACTGTGCATGGCAAATTTATTATTGTCATACCGCTCCTCTTCCACGGCATAAGCAGAAACATTCTCATAAGTGGTGTTGCCATTCTGATCCTGGACAGGATAGCTTCTAGATCTATTTATGTCGTAGAAGGAATCCCAATTAAGCTGTCGGTTTTCTTCTATTTGGAACCATTCTGTCAGTGAATTCAGATCTGATTCTGAAAGCGTTGCTCTGTTGTCATAAGGTAAGTTGCCATAGTAGTCAGGTCGAGGATCTGCTGCATCTAACCACCCTAGCCTGGTAGAACCGAATTTGCCCAGTTGCATCCCAAATGTGGTTGTTATCGTGGTAAGGTCGTTTACTGTATAATCGTGCCTCAGTGAGACGACAGGCTGGTGAGTCCTGTACTCCCTTGAGTTTCTCACCTTGCCGTTCTGAAAACCCCAATTCGGGTTATAGAAATTAGATCCTGCGAGATCATACATGAATTGAGTTGTGGAAGTGGACCGTCCTCTGATGGTCGGCGCTGCAAAACCGACCAGATTGATAGTATGTCGTTCATTGAATTTTTTGTCGACTGATGCAAAGTAGGAATATCCATCATAATAAGTTCCTTTAATATAGCCGCTGTTACCCCATCTCTTGGAGGCGCTCAAGGTATAAGCCCAGCCATTTTCTTGCATCCCGCTACTATGTGTCACCATAGTCCTGTATTCATAGGATCGGTTTGAATAATTCATGGATACCCGAGTACCCTTTCTCATATTAGTGGCTCTCAAGTCTATGTCACCTGCTCCAGAAGTACCCCCTACTGAAAAATCCGTCGTGTTCAGACCGTGGCTCGTGTATTGATTTCTGACGACATCATTCAGCCCACCCCACAGACTCCAGAAATATCTACCATTCTCCAGTTGGTTGAAAGGCAGATTATTAAGATAGATCTGATTCTGGAATTCCAGACCTCTGGTAAAAAAACGGGTAACTCTGAAATTGAAATTGGCCACAGAAATAAATGGGTCCCAGGCAGCTGTAAGCATGCTGGAGACTTCCTGATCATCAAATATCTCCAAGTCATCAGCATTCATGATTTCATCTATCTTGTTGGCAAGCTTGGAATCCAGAGGAGTCAAGAAGAGTAAACCTAATTCAATATTCTGGGTCCTGTCATTATGGATAGGAAGATCATAATCATCATATCCTTGTCTCTGAATCACCAGATTGAGTATCTCATCATGATAGCTATTATTGATAACAAACTGACCTGAGCCATCGGTTTTGTAACTATCTCCATTCAGGAGGATTTCTTGGCCACCCAGCCCGATTCCCTCTTCTTGGTCCAGCACTCTACCTTTGATGGTCTGACTGGAAATTACTAAAGGGTTAACAAAAAAATAAAGTAGAATTAAAAGAAACGATAAGGCTTTCATTCTGATTATGGTAAGTAGCGAAGTTAGCTTAATTTCAAGATTTATAAGCTGAAACCATATTATGAAATTATATATTAAGTCTATTGCATACGTTTTCTCTGGCCTTAGCCTTTTCTTGCTATCCATAGGAGTCTCAATGGGTCAATCGGATCAGTTTGAAGCATATGCCATAGGGTTTTATAATGTCGAGAACCTTTTCGATACTTTGGATAATCCACATATACATGATGAGGAATTCACGCCTACAGGGGATAAACTATGGAATGGTGAGAAATATAATGCTAAGGTTGCTAATATAGCTTCCGTAGTCTCGCAGTTAGGTTTGGAGTTATGCAAAGAAGGTGTCTCACTATTGGGTATTTCTGAAATAGAGAATGATACAGTATTGGAGTCTATTGTCAAGCATCCCCTATTGGCTGGTCGAAACTACAGTTATGTGCATCATAGCTCTAGAGATAAGAGAGGTATAGACGTCGCTCTAATTTATGATAAGGATCTCTTCACACCTATGAATGTTAGACCTTACAGAGTAGAAAGGCCTAATGCTAAAAAAGGATCAAGACCGACTAGAGATGTGCTTCTCGTCAGTGGAGATCTGGAAGGTGAGAGAATACATGTTTCTGTTAACCATTGGCCATCGAGAAGTGGTGGACAGAAACGAACTGACAATTTCAGAAAGGCTGCTGCCCAAGTGAATCGAAATATTCTGGACTCGTTACTCTTAGAGGACTCAGCAGCTAAGATGATCATTTTAGGAGACCTTAACGATGATCCTGATAACAATAGTCTTACCCAGGTCTTAAGAGCAAAAAAGAAGCCTAAATCAGTAGGCGCTACCGATATGTTCAATCCTATGTATGCACTATTTACCAAGGGCTTGGGATCAAATGCCTACAGAGATAAGTGGAGCCTATTCGATCAGATAGTCATCAGTGAACCTTTGATCCGAGAAGACAATACTGGACTTAAGTTTCATAGGGCGCTCATATACAATAAGAAGTATCTTATCCAAAAATCTGGGGAATACAAGGGTTACCCTAAACGTACTTTCTCAGGAGATGTCTTTCAATCAGGATACTCAGATCACTTTCCAGTTTATATTTATTTGATCAAAGCCTTATAACTCTTGATCGGTAATGAACCCCTGCTGATAAACGACGAATTCAACGCGATTCTCGATATGGTCGAGCAAGAGCAGGAACATCTATTCATAACGGGTAGAGCTGGAACAGGCAAATCCACTCTCCTATCGTTGCTCAAGAAAACAACTAGAAAGAATGCTGTGGTCTTAGCGCCTACAGGCATTGCAGCATTGAATGTGGGTGGTCAGACCATTCATTCTTTTTTCAGGCTTCCGCCCAAAATGCTCGACCCTCAAGACATTACCAAGAGAAAGAATCATCATTTTTATAAAAAACTGAAGTTGCTTATCATAGATGAGATTTCGATGGTCAGAGCTGATCTGATAGATACGATTGATATTTTCTTGAGAATCAATATTGAAAAGAATATCCCTTTCGGAGGTGTGCAACTGGTGGTATTCGGGGATTTGTTTCAGCTACCGCCTGTGGTGTCCAGCGCATTTGAAAGAAAGGTTCTGAGAGAAAAGTACGGCAGTCCCTATTTTTTCTCAGCATCGGTTTTCCAAGAACTGGATTTGAGGATGATAGAACTGAGAACAGTCTATCGACAGACAGAGAGAAACTTCATCAATCTACTGGATAATATACGGACACGTAGATTTGACTATGATGATCTGATGGAGATTAATAACCGATTCGAGCCAGAGATTGTAAATGAGGATCTAGCGATAACCCTCTGCAGTACTAATGCCACTGTCAATAAGATAAACTCTGAAAAGCTTAAAGCCTTGCCCGGACATGCTTACGAATTCAAAGCCAAGCTGGGTGGAGAGTTCAATCCACGATTATGCCCAGCAGAACAATATCTGTTACTTAAGGAGCAAGCTCAGGTGATGTTTGTCAAGAATGATGCAGAAGGCCGATTTGTCAATGGTACTCTAGGCAGAGTTGTTTCCATCAATTCAGATACGATCCAAGTGAAAATCCTACAGAAAGGAGAATACAACATCTTGGAAGTGGAACCATTAGAGTGGGAATTACTTAAATATGAAGTGGATCATGAAGATAATACCCGATTCAAAACCCGTATTGCAGGCACTTTCACTCAGTATCCCTTGAAATTAGCTTGGGCAATGACAATACATAAGTCCCAAGGCAAGACTTTTGATAGAGTCAATATCGACCTTGGAAGAGGTGCTTTTGATCACGGTCAGACTTATGTGGCACTCAGTCGATGTAGAACCCTAGAGGGCATTTCGCTTAATTCGCCCATAAAACCTAAGGATATTATGGTAGATGAGGTCATCGTTGAATACTATGATACCCAATCAAGGCGCTAATTCCATTAGATGATAAATCAAAATTCCTATCCTTAGTTTGACTTTTACTATATTGGGACTATTAAATTATACAAGGTTATGGCAAAGTCCCGATCAAAGAAAAATAAGAAGAAGCAACTAGAAGAGCTTGCCACAAGACGTCAGGAAAAGAAATTCATTATGATCTGCATTGCAATCACAGTGGCTCTCCTGGTATTGCTCTATGTCATTTTCATAATGAATTCCTAGACTCATAATTCTGTATCATCCTCCTATATGAAACTTAATCTTGATCTAGCTCTTCCCAGTAAGCAGGAATGGGTGGATATCGTAATGTCAGATTTTGATTCCTTTCTACAGGATCATGCTGATTGTGAGCGCAAAGCTTCGTCCATGGCAATGAGCCTAGTGGCGAAGTACCCTAATAGGCTGGAAATCATTCCAGAACTAATAGAAACTGGTATCGAAGAGCTGGAGCACTTTCAGCAAGTCTACGCCATAATGCGAGCCAGAGGCATACAACTCAATCACAGTATCAGTGAAGACTTGTATGTCAAAGCCCTGGTCAAACAATGCCATTCAGGTAGAGAAGAAAGATTCATGGATCGCTTACTGATCGCTTCCGTATTAGAGACGAGAGGTGCCGAGCGGTTCAAGATGGTTGCGGAGGCCTTGGTGGACACTGAATTAAAGCGATTCTATAAGACCCTATGGGTATCTGAAGCCAAGCACGGTCACATTTTTGTGAAGATGGCTTTGAATTATTTTGAAAAGGAGAAGGTCTATGATCGATTGCGCTGGTGGGTGGATAGAGAGGCAGAAGCTTTGGATAATTTGGAATTGAGACCAGCCCTCCACTGATTATGGTAATCCTGTAGCAGCTGATGATTCTTTAAGATGATCAGTGTTTCATAGAGGCTACATCCAAGTTCAAGATTCAACTGACTGAAAAGATATTTAACTGCTGATTGCACCGGCACATTCTCATATCCAGAATCCCGAAGATGGTGCAAGCACTTCATCAATAAGAAAGCATCGAACCAATTATAAAAATTCTTGATTCTAAGGGCAGGCTGAGAAGAGCTATTCAGGATTCTAATGTAGGCATTGGCAAAATCTTGTTGGACTAGGAAGTCATTCAGATCAGCCTCGTCGCTGTAATAAGGTTCAGTAATCAAATGAATCAAATCCTGCTCTACTTTTGCTATCCATTCCTTTATGACCACAAATGACTTGGGGTTATACGTAGCATATTGAGCCGGACCTTTTAAGCGCATGTCCTTTATTGCCTTACCTGTCCCGAAAGGTACACGATCAGAAACTCTGCCAGACGGAAATACACAAGTATCATTAATGTCCGCTAAACTTAGATTCTTGGAAAACTTATGGATGAAATAAAAATCCTCCCCAGCTTGGCGAAGATTCATTCCTCCTTCCTTTGCGTAGGCTAAGGCTCTTACGGCCATCGCACTACCGACTGTCTGGTAAGCATATGGTAAGTGCAGTTGCCTTTGCATACCTATGAAATATCTAAGATGCAATTCGTAAAGGCATATAGGCTGCTGATCTTGGGTGGATGGATGATGGAAGGCAAGACTGCAAGCTTCTAGCTTGGGGTTATTTGAGAAATGTTCTTTGATGACTTTGAGGTAAGAATCAGTAACATAAGTGTCTGCATCCAGATTAACTATGATACCATCTGAATTGATGGACACAAAGTACATCAGCGCTGTGTCCATCAATAATTTTCTAGCAAGACCCACTCCAGCTTTCTTGCCTTTCAGTTCTCTCAGGAACAGCTTGACTGAGTTTGTCTCAATTCTAGTGGCATATTGAACTTTTAGCCTACTTAGTAAGGCTCTGGCAAGTTGGATGCTGTCTGTTGAGTCTGTCTCCTTATAATTTATAAGTACTAATATCAGAAAGCTACAGGCAGGTTCACAACTCAAAACACTATTAATAGTCTGAGTCAATTCATCATAAGTCTCCTGATAGGCAGGAATCACTATTATGATTTCTAAATCAATAAGCTCATCTTTGATCGAGTCGAATAAGGATCTATCGCAACGATTCTGAAGATAGCGGCTTAGGTATTTAGGGAATTGCTTTATGTTTTCCAATTAAGAATTGCGTTTTGACTGAAAATGAACTACTACTTTCTACCAGTTATTTCCCGCCTATTTCTTATTTCTGGCTCATGCACAAGTATAAGGCTTTCATTGAAGTGAATGAGAATTTTCAGAAAAGAACCATTAGAAATAGAGCACAAGTTTCTGGAGCAAACGGCAAACTTGTTTTTTCTGTTCCTCTGTGCAAGGGAAAAAGTCGATTGCCTATCACTAAAGTAACCATCAGTTATGATGAGCCTTGGCCTGGTCATCACCTTAGCATAATACAATCAGCCTATGGTTCTGCACCCTATTTTGATTATTACTTTCCGCAGGTAGAGAGAATCTTAAAGAGTAGAAAAAAGTACTTGCTGGATTTGAATTTTGAGATTCTAGACTTTCTAGGGAGTTTAGGCTATGCTCCATTACATGTAAGAAGGACAACTTCTTATTGTCAGGCTACCGATGTGAAAGGCCTGGATCTGAGAAAATATAGTGGGAAAGAAATTCCTATTAATCTACCAGCCTATGACCAGGTATTTGAGTACAAGTATGGCTTTATCCCAGATCTGAGTATACTGGATTTGCTTTTCAATTTAGGTCCTGAAGGACAAGGTTATCTGAGATCAATCAGATCATAGCAGATACTTCAGCTTTGACTTCATGGATGTCTTTATCTATTCTGACGTACTCAGACTCCAATAATTCTATCATAGTCTTTTCCTCTTCCAGTAACTGATCGAATCTTAAGAAATTATCATTTATTCGACTTTTGATCTTACTGGTATAATCATTCAGTTTAAGTGTGATTTCTTCTTCTATTTTTTGTCTTCCTTTAGCAACTTCAGTCTCGTAACCCTTGATGATTTTATTTCGATTCAACCCTACTGTCACTCCTGCAAATACAAAGCCGATGGCGGTCAGTATTCCACCTGTCACATCTATGGCTATCGTATTGGTCAAGGCAGTCAATATCATCCCGATAATTGCTATGCCCCCACCCTTCGCAAGATTTGGAGCGATCTCATTAGCCCCGTGCATCATCTCTTTGCTATAGAAATTCTCTGAACTTTTGAGAAAGCCTGAAAATGCTTGCTGAAGATCTCTTAAAACATTGGATCGGCGCTCGGCAATATCTGAAAAAATCTCATGATTATCCTTGAGTATAGTTTCGCTATTTTTCAATTTCACATCAATGAGCTTTCCCATGGTCTGTATGCTATCTGCAATATCGACCACCCCTTCTTGCAGTTTCTCTTTAAATTCTGTGTTGAGATCGTGCTCTAGACTAGATGCTATTTCATCGAACCAGTCTTTAGGTGATTGGGTACTGCCAAACTTTGAGGTTATGGAGCGCTTAAGCATTGAGAATACGCCAGTTCCACCCTTCAATACCACTTTCTTCTTAAGCGTGATTCTATCATAACTTGCCAGTAGATTCTCTACGAGTTGATTGACTTGTCTTTTAGTTTTCTCTTCTTGATTATTCAGAGTTTCCTTGATGTCAGTTCTAAACTTAAAGTCTAATTCGTATTGTTGTTTTCTGAGTTTGACTCCCTGATAAATTTTATCATTGATGTTGAGGGCTGTTTCGGCGTTGTTGAGAATTTTCAAATAGGGCGCTTGGCCTCCAGTAATATTCTCGTTAATATAGGAACGGACTTCCAGAAATCCACTATTTTGCTTATTGCCGTTCAGCTCCATTAATGCAGAAACTGGAAATATCTTAGGTTCAGTTATGCCTTTCTTAACAGCGTACTCTTTTACACCATTGATATTGGTGACAAGATCTTCAGGTACCATTAAGTCCTTCTGTTGAAGAATGAATATTATCTTCTTACGCCATTCATCTTTAATGAAATCAAAGAAATCCCAAGCTGATTGACGATAAGGATTCTTTGATTCAAACACAAACACAATCAAGTCTGAAGCAGGAATAAAGCGTTCAGTTATTTCTTGGTGATGGTCTATGATTGTATTTGTTCCAGGTGTATCTACAATTGCAATTTCCTTGAGTATATCTACAGGCTGAGTGATCCTTTTCAGATAAGGATTAATATCCGTAATTGTCTCCTCTTCTCCATATACAATCTGCTGGATGGTGTCTGTCATAGGCGAGGCGGCCACCTTGCATATCTCCCTCTGAGAATCCAGAAGTGCATTGATAAAACTGCTTTTACCAGCTTTGACTTCTCCCGCTATTACAAACATAAATGGGTCGTCGATCCTATCCTTGATATCAGCAACAGTTTTTTCTAACTGTTCGTGGCCTATTTGTTTTGTTATCTTATGTAAGGTCGTCACCGCCTTTTCGAGTCTGGCACGATGCTTATCTGTATTGGAATCTATCAGTTTGTTCATATCTTGTACTTACTGCTTTAGACGCAGAGTTTAACTAAAAGTAATACTTGTTAAGAGTTACTACAACAGCATTAAAATAAAAAGAGGCCATATCAGCAAAGATATGACCTCTTGTAAGTTTTAATTGACTTTCTACAGTTTCAAGAAACTGTTAGTGAAAGTGTTATCTCCTGATTGAATCTTGATGAAATAGTATCCTACTGGATATTTCTCCAAATCAATTTTTATTTCTTTATCCGTTATTCTGTAAGTATCGACCTCTTGACCAAAAGTGTCAAAGACCTGTACTGTAGATACTGCAATTGATCTCTTGTCAGCCTGAACTGTTACAAAATTATTTGCAGGGTTAGGGAATATTTTGAAATCACTCACTTGTTCAGTTAATGACTCTCTTTCAGCTTGCTGTACGACTACTTTACAATCAGTTTTATCAACGATTATGGCATTGGAGAATGCAAAGTGTCCATCTATCATATCCAGAGTATTGCCTAGATCCATGTTATTCAGTTCGCCTTCGTAGGTAATCTGGTAGACGAAAGCTCTTCCTAGAGCAGATCCTTCGAAATCATAAGGGAAAGCTGTAGGCATGGCTGTAATCAAATTATCAGCATCAGTGATGACCCATGCATTATAAGTTCCTACAGATCCTAGAGATGATATCTCCACCATGTCAGATTCACCATCATTGACACAGAAATCACTGGCTACCAAACCATTTGACGTCGTAATCGTACCACCGGAAACTACTGGCAAAGCACAATCAGCACCTTCTCTTCTTACAACTGTAATAGGGTTAGAAAGGCTGAAGCAACCAGCTAAATCATTAGCACTAGCTCCTACATTAGCACCTACTAAGCCTGGCAGATATGCAAGGTTCCATAACAGACAAGTTCCTGCTCCAGTACCTTCAAAGTTAAACGGCTGAGATGCAGGCAATGCCAATATGATTCCATCTTGGTCAGTGATCAAATAGTTCATAACTGGACCTGCTGCATTGAGAAGATTCAAGGTGATATTCTCATCTATTCCATCATCTACACAAACTGTCATCGTTGTTCCACCAGCTGAGCCTCCAGAAGCGATGGTAAGATCTCCTCCACTCAAACCTCCTTGGCATGTAGAAGTAATAACTAAATCTTCTATGTCCCATGCAGATATCGTAGAGTTAACTCCTGCTGTACAATATCCTAATAGCTCGAAACTGAAAACAGATTCTTCTGAAACAGTAAATTCTGGGTTGTTTGAAAAGTTGAAATTTTCTAATGAGAAATCAAAAGAAGTTGAAATTCCAGCTTGTCTGAAGACTTCTGTACCATTCTTCATAACTCTTATTCCATATACTGTCGGATAATTGTTAGGTCCAGATGTACCATTTATCCAAGAGAAATTAACTGGCGCCGCTTCGTAAAAACTCAAGCTAGATAAACTTCCTAGTCCATTAGGTCCAGGAACTACAGTCACATCAAATCTTAGTGCTAAATTAGAATTAGCAATAAACGTACAAGAGCTAGAAGAAGAAACACATATAGCAGCGGATCCATTAAGACCTGGTGTACATGAGTGTGGGTTATTCACTGGGTCATTTCTATAGATAGTACTTCCTGACAAAGTTGTACAAGCACTACTATTATCAGCATTTCCAGTCAACTCACTGTAATCAGCACCACCTACACCTGCATTCTGAGCATTACATGCATTCATGTTGTAAGTCAAAGTCGATGTGGAAGTAGAAGTGTCTATAGTATACCTTTCTACAGTAATTCCATTAGATAAACTGAAACAACCTTCCAGATCACTAATGTTCCCACCCATTACCAAGTTGCTTATACCACCTGAGTAATTTACATTGTAGATGGTGCATATACCAGATCCAGCACCTTCAAAATTGAAGGGAGAGGCACCCGGTAGTCCTATGATGGTTCCACTTTCGTCAGTTATCACCCATCTGTCAGAGTTGCCTGCAGCGCTACCTGTTAATGTTACGTTGATCAAGTCCACATTGCCTTCACCTACACATACTGAAGTATTAGTGAATCCACCGTCGAAAGTTATCGTACCACCGTTAGAGGCATCTCTATTAACAGTCACAAAATTAGTTACTGCAAAACATCCATCAAGATCATTTATACTTGCTCCAGCCGCTAAGCCAGTAATGCCATCATGGCTAACAAAATATATTCTACATGAACCAGGACCAGCATTTGAAAGATCAAAAGGTGGTGTTCCACCCACTTCCAATATGTTTCCTGCGCCATCTGTAATCACATAAGAACCCATAGGTCCATTAGCACCAGAATGAACGACATCAATAAGATCAGATTCATTGTCTAAAAGACATATCCCAGTCGTTGTAGTACCATCAGGTAGACTCAGAGTACCAGGATTTATAGATTGTTTAGTAACTTCTATTGAGTTAGATAGGCTAAAACAGCCTGTTAAAGTATTCACATTGGTACCTACATTGATACCTCCGATTCCATTCTCATAGCTGATGTGATATAGAAGACAAGTTCCTTCAGGGTAACCTTCGAAGTTGAAAGGTGGGTTACCAGGAAGACCTATTATATTTCCATTTGCATCTGTTACTATCCATCTGTTGAATCCCCCTCTGTTACCAGAGATTGAGACGTCAACCATATCATTTTGTCCATCTCCACATACAGAGATAGAACCTCCTGCTGTAGATATCGTACCACCTGTGGGGTCGTACTTATTGATCGTCATAGTATTCGATATATCCAGGCAGTCACCTGTGAGTGTATTGATGTTACCACCCACAGCAGGTCCTGCACCTGAAAAATAAGCCACGTGATTGATTCTATATTCTCCTAGAGCAAAACTGCTGAAATCAATATCTGGACCTCCACCCACACTCAAGATCATTCCATTAGGATCAGAGATCACAAAAGTCTGATTGTTACCAAAATTGTTGAACAAACCAACATTTACTACCTGTGATCCACCGCTTCCGCATACATCAATGAAGGTAAAACCTCCATTTGCATTTATTCTTCCAGCACTGGAAGATCTTTTAGTTACTCTGATATTATTGGATAATTCAAAGCAACCCGTGAATGTTGCAACATCTTGTCCTAGAAATAACCCTTGGAAAGACGACTCAAAACCCAAGTGCCATATGTTACATACATCACCGGCAGTAGGATCCAACTGGAATGGTGGGTTTCCTGGAAGTCCGATGATGACACCATTATCATCAGTAATTATCCATCTGCTGAATTCTCCATCCGCTCCAGAAAGTGAAACATCTATAGGATCAGAAATTACACCAGCAATGCAAATCTCGAAATCAGATCCAAGTGAAGAAGCAATTGTTCCTCCCGCAGCTCTTTCTTTTTCAATTTCTATAAAGTTTGAAACTCCAAAGCAAAAACCATCAAGATTGTTGATGTTACCTCCATTTGTGAGGCCATTCAAATTGTCATTCCAACTTACATTGTAGATGAGATAAGTCTGTGAAGCGCTTCCTGTAAAATCGTAAGGAGAACTAAGGTTCGCGTCGATGATATTACCACTTGCATCGGTCAAGACTAATTGACTATTAGCACCTTGCGCACCATTTACTACAGCATTTATAATATTAGAAGCTCCATTTCCTTCGCACAAGTTGATGAATGTCACGCCATTAGTTGAAAGAACTCCTCCTGATGCTATTGACTTTCCTACTTGTATTGAATTTGATGAATTCACGCAAGTACCATTGATACCTGAGAATGGCTCACCTAGAGCTAGACCATTGATGTTGCCTTGGTAAGACACATTATATATCAAACACTCATTCACAGTGTAAGGGGATAGATCTATTGTAGAGCCATTTCCTGGCAAGCCTATTATTGTTCCGTTCAAGTCTGTAACAACATATCTAGTTGTTCCCACAGCTCCTGTAAGAGATACATCTATGGAGTTGTTACCACCTGCACACAAGGTCGTGCCAGAAGATGTGGATAGTGTTCCACCATTTGCAGAAAACCTATCCACTCTGATTGCATTTGATAAATCAAAACATCCAGTTATATCTGAAGCGTTTTGTCCAGCTGTCAATCCAGTTATAGTCCCAGAGTAAGAGATATGCCATATCAGACATGCACCTGTCCCAGCACCTTCAAAATCAAAAGGTGGAGCAGTAGGTGAAGCTAGAATAGTTCCATCAAGTTCCGTTATGAGATAAATTGAGTTAGGTCCTACTGCGCCTGTTAATACTGTGTTTACAGGACTACTAGTTCCTAGGCCTACGCAAAGTGAAGTATTCATAACACCACCGGCAAATGTCAAACCGCCGCCGGATATAGCTTCACCACACGAAGATTCCACAGTGATTTCATCAAGATCCCAAGCAGTGACATCTGCACCATTACCTATCACACAATAACCTAATAATTCTATTGTGAAGGTAGTTGCTGTACTGACTGTAAAATCATCAAGACCTAGCCAGCTGAAAGACTCTAATGTCCAACCAGTAGTTGTGGCATTGCCTTCTGATCTCCATATTTCCGCACCATCTTTAAGCACTCTTACACCATACTGCGTAGGATAGTTATTCAGTCCAGTTGCACCTTGTGTCCATGAGAACATTTCTGGCGCTTGCTCGTAGAAGGATAGACCAGACAGTGAGCCAGTTCCATCTGTCCCGGGTGAAACCAAAATATCCATTTTAACTGATCTCATGTGTCCTGCCTCGTATGTACATCCAATCAGAGAGCTCACACACATAGCATCAGTGCCGTTGATACCGGCTGTACATGAATGAGGGTTAGTCATTGGCTGGTTTCTGTACAGATTACCTCCAACTACGCTCATTTGTAAACAAGATGCAGAATTATCAATGGTTGCAGTGAATTCTGAGTAATCTGAGTTTGTGCCCAGAGATGCGAACGATGAACAAGCATCCATATTAAAGTGTACGCTGGAGCTGGAAAATCCACCACCGTCAGCAAATGCTGAATCACTAAAGGCTAAAGCCGAAATTAGTAATGCTAGCACCTTGAAATCGAATCTTAATTTGCGATATAACATCTTACGCGTTTGATTATTAAATTGAGTATAGAATATACCTATAGTTTTAAGTATAGGGTAGATAGTCAAGTAATTGTAAAACAGACGAATATACATATATGAATAACACATATATAAAATAAACTGATCTATTACAAAAACAAAAATAGCGAACGAGTCTCACTTATTGTACCCTTCAGCAACTAGAAAATCCAATTTTAACTATAATAATGGGTATTAGCTTGATAATGAGGCTTTTACAAATATGAAATATATTAAAGTATTTTTACGTTGAGTTTGATTAAATAATGAGATTCCTGTAGACTAACATAAGAATTTCTTACTGGTGCAGGCTCAAGAATTACCATTATATTAGCTACTTGTCAGCTACAAAAAATTATAACCCTTATGAAGAGTAATTTTCACCTCCTTATCAGCCTGCTCCTATCCTTTACTGCAATAGCTTTATCTGCACAGGAGGAAGTTTCTCCATTTGATTACGGTAGAATGTGGACTTTTGAGCAACCTCCGACTGAATGGTTCAATGAAGCCTATGAGATGGATGTGGATCAGGCTTGGTTTGATGACGTCCGTAAGTCAGCGCTGAAGTTTGCCAGCTGGTGTTCAGCCTCTTTTGTATCGCCTACAGGTCTTATAATGACTAATCATCACTGTAGTCGGGATGTCGCGATATCAGTTCAGCAAGGCGCCGAGAATTTTGATAATGATGGGTTCTATGCTTTAGAGCAAAAAGACGAAAGACGGGTCGATGAGTTATTTGTAGAACAATTGATCATGGTAGGTGACATAACAAAAAGAGTACTAGCTGCCAAGGCCACTGCTCAGGATGACGCCGCCGCTCTAGCTAGAGAAAGTGAAATACTCAAAACCATAGAAGAAGAATATATCAACAAGTCCGGCTGGGAAGGCCTTAGACTTCAGACAGTTAAGTTCTATTCTGGAGGCCGTTATTCGATATATGGTTACAAGAAATATTCAGACATACGCTTAGTTCTGATACCTGAGAATGACTTAGGTTTTTATGGTGGTGATCCTGATAATTTCACCTACCCACGTTACAACTTGGATTGTACCTTCTGGAGAGCTTATGATGAGGACGGTAAGCCACTGGACACTTCAGAAAACTATTATTCATTTAATATAGATGGAGTGGAAGCCGGGACTCCAGTATTCGTTGTCGGCAATCCCGGAAGAACTGAGCGGTACAGAACCATGGCGCAGCTAGAGTATGATAGAGATTACAAATTCAAGCATTTATTGCATTGGCTATCAAATAGAAGAGACCTTATGCAGGAAGAGTATAGCATAATGACTCAGGATCCCTCCAAGACTCGAGAGGCTCAGGATTTATTAAGTACAATTAACAACCTGAGTAATACCATCAAGGCTTATGGTGGCATAATGGGAGGGCTGCAAAATAAAGCGTTCATGGATCGTAAAGAGCGAATGGAAGAAACAATAAAAGAGGAATCTTCTGGCTTGACCTATTGGTCAGACTTAAAGAATGAATACGAAAAACTAGAACCGCATGCCTGGGCAACTGATCACTTGGGTCCTTCCTCATTACGAGGTAATATTTTTTTACTAATGCACGAAGTATCCAAGTATTTAGGCTTCTTAGAAACTGATACCGAAGAAGTGGAGCTGGTGGAGAGCAGAAAAAATATAATGGAGTTATCCAATAATATAAATACGCCTAAGGAAAAAACGTTGTTAAGAATGCTACTCGGTGAGATAAAGGAAGACATCTATCCTGGTGACAATACCTTATCGCGAGTGCTGAATGGCAAAACAATGGATGGGTTCATGGATGAGCTCTCTGAATCTGTATTCTTTCAGGAAGACTCTAAACTTTCAAAGTTTCTCTCCAAAGAGAAAAAAGTAAAGAAGTCCAATGACCCTCTAATCAAAGCAGCTAAAATTCTGGTCGCTAGAAATAATGAGGCAAATGCCGCCTTTGGGAAATCCGGACCGTTTAGAAAATCTCTTGAGGCAAAAATCGCCAACCAAGCTTTTTCCGTTTTCGGAACTTCATTACCACCTGATGCGACCTTTACCTTAAGGATAAGTGATGGTATTGTAAAGTCATATGATTATAATGGAACAATAGCCCCTATCAAGACAACCTACTATGGTATGTACGATAGACATTACTCCAATAATGGTGAGTTCCCGTGGGCTCTACCTGAAAAGTGGCAAGATCCCCCAGCAGAATTATTGAAGTCTCCGTTGAATTTTATTTCCACTAATGACATAATAGGGGGTAACTCAGGCAGTGCTATCATCAATCAAAAAGGTGAAGCTGTTGGATTGATATTTGATGGTAACATCGAGTCATTGCCTGGCAATTTTATTTTCGATGAGGAATATAATCGATCAGTCTCTGTACATGCTGGCGGTATCTATGCAGCTATGAAATACATTTACGGAGCAGATAGAATAATAAAAGAACTAGTGCCTTAAGAAAGTTGCTATAAAGTACTACAAAGGCAAAAAAATAGGCAGGTCAAATGACCTGCCTATTTTTTTTATCATTACCGAAATAGTTGATTATTTATCATCTACTTCCTCAAATTCTACATCAGTAACTTCTTCAGATTTGTTTTCATCTGTACCAGTATTAGCCGTCGGATCACCAGCTGCTCCTTCAGGGTTAGCTTCCTGACTGGCTGCATAGATGTCTTGACTTGCAGCTTGCCATGCTGTATTCATTTTCTCCATAGCAGAATCTATCTGTGGAATGTCTTGCATTTTATGCGCTTCTTTCAGCTCTGTCAACGCGGTCTCTATGGCGCCCTTTTTATCCTCTGGTATCTTATCCCCGTATTCTGACATTTGCTTTTCGGTCTGGAATATGAGAGAATCAGCCGTATTGATCTTATCTGCATTTTCTCTTGCAGCTTTATCACCATCGGCATTGGCTGCTGCTTCTGCTTTCATCTTTTCTATTTCCTCCTTGGACAAACCAGTAGAAGCTTCAATCTTGATAGTCTGTTCCTTGCCAGTGCCTTTGTCCTTAGCAGATACATTGAGGATTCCATTAGCATCCATGTCAAAACTTACTTCTATTTGTGGTACGCCTCTGGGTGCTGGTGGTATATCTCCCAAGATGAATCTCCCTACAGTTCTGTTCTGATTTGCCATGGGTCTTTCTCCTTGCAGTATATGAATTTCAACACTAGGCTGATTATCTGCTGCAGTAGAATAAGTCTTTGACTTCTTCGTGGGTATAGTAGAATTGGACTCAATAACCACGTCATACACACCTCCCATTGTCTCTATTCCCATGGATAATGGTGTGACATCCAGCAAGAGGACATCTTGTACATCACCACTCAATACGCCTCCCTGAATCGAAGCACCTACTGCTACAACCTCATCTGGATTGACACTTCTGTTGGGCTTCTTTCCAAAGAATTTTTCTACCACTTCTTGAATCTTAGGGATTCTGGTTGATCCTCCTACGAGAATCACCTCGTCTATATCACTCTTGGATAAGCCAGCATCTTTCAAGGCTTCTTGACAAGGTTTCAGTGTTCTTTCCACTAGACTATCTGCCAATTGTTCAAATTTTGCTCTGGTCAATTTCAAGACCAAGTGCTTTGGAACGCCATCCACAGCTGTTACATAAGGGAGGTTGATGTCAGTTTCAGCAGAAGCTGATAATTCAATCTTAGCTTTTTCCGCAGCCTCCTTAAGTCTTTGCAAAGCCATCGGATCTTTTCTCAGATCAATGTTCTCGTTTTTCTTAAAGTCATCTGCGAGCCAATCTATGATTACCTGATCAAAATCATCACCACCAAGATGCGTATCGCCATTAGTTGATTTCACTTCAAAAACGCCATCGCCCAGCTCAAGTATTGATACATCAAAAGTTCCTCCTCCTAGATCGTAGACGACGATGGTTACATCTTTATCTTTTTTATCCAGGCCATAAGCCAGAGCTGCTGCCGTAGGCTCGTTGATGATTCTCTGAACATTGAGTCCAGCAATCTCCCCAGCTTCTTTGGTCGCTTGTCTCTGAGAATCATTAAAGTAAGCAGGTACAGTAATAACCGCATCCGTTACTTCGGCACCTAGAAAATCTTCAGCAGTCTTTTTCATTTTCTGCAAGACCATAGCTGAGATCTCTTGAGGTGTATAATTACGGTCATCTATTGCTATTCTGATCGTATCATTATCTCCTTTGACCACCTTGAAGGCAGATCGGGCTATTTCTGTCTCGCACTCCTGATAACGCTGACCCATGAATCTCTTGACCGAGGCGACGGTCTTGGTAGGATTTGTTATGGCTTGTCTTTTAGCAGGATCACCTACTTTACGTTCGCCATTTTCCAGAAATGCAACTACAGAAGGTGTCGTTCTTCTGCCTTCGTCATTTGGGATGACAACTGGCTCGTTGCCCTCCATAACTGCAACAACAGAGTTTGTTGTTCCCAGATCTATTCCAATAATTTTACCCATTATATACTATTGATTTTATTAAATGCTTTGATAAAAATTCATAATTACAGCTCATCTATATCAAAGTGCATGCCTTTGGTGATTACTGCCAATATGCGTCGAAATGCAGGCTGTAACCTGACAAGATGTGTACCTGACTGACATTCAGTATGTCAAAAAGGCATAATGTGATGGAAGTGGGTTGTACTTACTGGAAATTCAGATCATTTGTAAATCGACCTGAAATGATGGAGTCTCTAGAATCATTGGATAACCTGATACCCTTTAATACTGTAGAATAAGTCGACCCGAAGATACCTCTACCTGATGAAATGTTACTGAACGTAGGGACGTCCTGTGTGGAGGTGATACCAAGATTGGCATTGGCCACACGTTGGTATTCCAGTAATTCTGCTGTTCCACCATTGACCGTAAGGTCCATATTTACAAATCTTCTGAGCTTGGTGGGGTCTGTTTCTATTTCACGAGAAATAAAGCTGAAAAAAGGTACTGACTCCTGTCTATATTCCTCTAATTGCTCGTTGGCGTCATCTTCCAAGTTTGTTGCCATTACCCACAATAAGGATTTATTTTCCCAGTCAGTCCCATTTTCTCTTTCTTGATAATTGATGGTCAGATAAAGATCATAGACTTTTGCGTTGAGACCAGTCCTCCATCTGAAAATGGTCTCAGATATTTCAGAGAAATCCAGTACTGGATTGGATTCTAAAGGTCTTATTATTCTTGATTCACCTACTATGGTGGTTTCTGCTGTCACTAGTTCTGTACTATCAGATCTTTCTATCTCCAGTGTGAATATGCCATCACTAGTCAGATCTATATCATCAGAATGAATGGCATATAGAATATTAGGTGTTTCAGGGAAGATACCAGCATCACGTGTATAGCCGATAGTGGAGGCATCTATTCTGTTCAGAAGATAGACTAATCCCGACTCTTCATCTCGAACTCTTACTGAAGTATTCTCATCATAGTATAACTGAGCAGGGTCTTTAGCTAGCTCCAAGGCTGAAGTCTCACGATCAATGAAGGCCCTTTCCACTCGGATGAATTGTATCGTATCAGTAGGACTCAGCAACCCATATACTACAGGAATTTCTCCCGACTCCTCAATGACATCCAAGCTGTTATCACATGAAACCATGAATAAACTACTAAAGGCTATAAGCGAAAGCAATAAGAACTGTGTTGTGAATCTCATAGCCCGCTAAATTAAAGGAAATAAACATTATCAAAATTAATAACCGCCTTTTTATATCTTGCTCAACTTAAGAAACAAATAAAATGTCAGCAGTAAGTAAAGATGCCAAGAGAATGACCGTACATACCCTGAGGCGTATGAAAGAAGCGGGTGAGAAAATATCAATGCTCACGGCTTATGATTACAGCATGGCGAAGATCATAGATGCGGGTGGAATAGATGTCATCCTTGTGGGTGATTCAGCTTCCAATGTAATGGCTGGTCATGAGACGACCCTTCCGATAACACTGGATCAAATGATCTATCACGCAACATCAGTAGTGAGAGCAGTAAAGAGAGCTTTGATAGTGGTTGATCTACCTTTTGGGACTTACCAGGGGAATTCAGAATTAGCACTCAAATCGGCCATCAAGATAATGAAGGAATCAGGTGCGCATGCGGTCAAGCTTGAGGGTGGGAAGGAGATCTTGAATTCGGTACAGAGAATATTATCTGCTGGGGTACCTGTGATGGGGCATTTGGGTCTGACACCGCAGTCCATCTACAAGTTTGGAACTTATTCTGTCAGAGCTAAGCAAGAAGAGGAGGCAAGACAATTAATGGCAGATGCAATACTATTGGAAAATGCTGGCATATTCGGCTTGGTCATGGAAAAGATACCTGCTGTTCTCGCTGATAAAGTGACGAATTCCATAGGGATACCGACCATAGGTATAGGTGCTGGCAATGGTACAGACGGTCAGGTGCTGGTAAGTCATGACCTTTTTGGTATTACTCACGAATTCAATCCGAGATTCCTGAGAAGGTATCTGGACCTTTTCACAACGATGAAGACAGCTGTGGAAAGTTATGTCACAGATGTGAAATCAAGCGATTTTCCCAGTGAAAAGGAACAATATTAGAGATGCGTAAATGGCTTATTATCTTAGGCTTGCTTATGTGTCTAGCTGGCGGATTGGCTTATTGGGGTTATCAGTTGATCTTTGCCCCTGCAGTACAATTGAATGGCCAAGAGAACATGGAATTTCATGTACCTACTGGTCAGACTTTTGACCGACTGATAGCTGAGCTTGCAGAGGCGACAGGTATTACTCCAAGCGCTCTAAATCAGGTAGCGGGTTTCATGAAATTTGACCAAGCCAAACCGGGCCGTTATATCATAGAAGAAGGTATGAGTACAAAGTCCTTGCTCAGTAGATTCCGTTCTGGCAACCAAGAGGCAGTCAACTTGACTTTCAACAACGTAAGAATGATCGAGAATCTGGCGGCTGTCATATCTAAGAAAGTAGAAAGCGATTCTCTGACTCTCCTCGAGTATTTTACAGATGAAAGAACTCTGGAAAAATATAAGGTGACTAGAGAGCAGGTGCTTACCCTATTTGTACCTAACACCTATAAAATTTACTGGAATAGCTCTCCAGAAAAAATCGTAGAACGGCTCTACAAAGAAAGACAGAAATTTTTCAATACAGAGCGCCAGTCCAAGGCTGAAAAATTGGGCTTGACAACGGAAGAAGTTTATACTCTGGCATCCATAGTAGAGAAAGAGACTTTGGTCAGAGATGAAAAGCCTAGAGTAGCTGGCGTCTACATTAATCGACTCAAGAGAGGGCAGCTACTACAAGCAGATCCTACTGTGGTCTATGCCAGTAAGCAGTTTGATATCAAGAGAGTATTGAACAAGCATCTCGAATACGACTCCCCATATAACACCTACATATACGAAGGATTGCCTCCCGGGCCCATATACATGCCGGATGTACATTCCATAGATGCGGTGTTGGATTATGAAAGACACAAATATTTATATTTCTGCGCAGCGCCAGATAATTCTGGTAGACATCAATTTGCCAGAACTTTAGTAGAGCACAATCGAAATGCAAATAAATACCGTGCCTTTCTGAATCGGAATCGGATTTACAGGTAACACAGAAAACAAGTCTTATTAAGAGGATTGGATATTATCAGATACTTTGACGAGTTTCATCTGGATATAATTATCTCTATAAGTTGCTGTGCCTTGCAAGACCATCGTTTCTCCAGCTGAGAGAACTTTCCATTCTTCAGGCTTTTTCTTGGAATTGTCATCTATCATTAGCAACTCTTCTCTATCCACATGGTAATTATACTTACCAGTGCCGTGAATTTGAGATAGCTTACCATAGGTGTATGTGTGATCAGGTTTGAAGTCCACCCAGACACCTGCAAAGACGTCTGGTGCTGACATTTCGCCGTCATATACAAAAGCATACTCCCAGGTCATTGCTTCTATCATAGCTGCTGTTTTGGGTTTGGACTTAAGTCGATGGTTCAGTATGCTCAAGGCGCTGGCTCTATCAGCCGCGATTTTAGTAGGGTCAGTGAGTTTGACCCGATATTCTAATCTTTCTCTAGGTGTGGTATCAGTGGATTCTTTTACCTCAACTTTTTTCTCCACGACAGTTTCCTGAGGTTCTTGGGCATGAGCATTCAATGGTGCAGGCCGTTTTACATCGGAATTACAAGCTGTAAGACTAATTATAACTAAGAATAGATAGGAATTTGATACTATTTTCAAGGTCTATTATTTTTAGATAAATATATCATTTTGTTTACAAGGTTCAATGAACATATCGATAATCTTGGCTGCCTTAATATTAAGCCAAAACTATTGCTCTGTGTCAGTGGCGGGCTGGATTCAATGGTGCTGGCTAGCCTTATGATCAAGATGAAATACCCTTTCGGGATAGCTCACGTGGATCATAATACCAGAAATGGGGCTTCTGCACAGGATAGGAACTTTGTAAAGCTTTTTGCTGAAGAGCAGGGTCTGGCATTTCATGAAACGCGTATGGAACTGAACCATGAGGTGGGTAATTTTCACGACTTGGCTCACAAGGCACGCTATGCATTTTTCTCAGGCCTACCCTATGACCTTATCTTTACAGCGCATCACAAGGATGATGTGGTAGAATCGATATTCATCAATTTCTTAAATGGCCGCTCTCTAGCTGGAATCGTCAGCCATGGACAGCTAGTCAGGCCGTTGCTTCCTTTTTCCAAGGCTGAACTAAGAACTTATGCAGAGGCCAATCAAGTGCCTTATAGAGAAGATGCCTCAAATCTAGAAAGTAAGTATCTCCGAAACCTGATAAGAAATGAGGTTCAGCCATTAATAGAAGGACGCTTACCTCATCATAGAGCTAAGCTGCTAGGACTAGCAGAAAGAACTGCTGAAGATCAAAGGCTATTTCAGGAGCTGATTAATACGACACGTGAAACAGTAATCATCAAAAGGAATTCTCCTTCAATTGGCGTTCAAGTCAAGCTGGACTTTTTAAAAACCATTTCCAGTACTTATATCTTTCATTTATTGAATGAATTTGGTATCAATAGAGCGCAGGCAGCAGACTTGCTGGAATTGTGCCAGGGAAATTTGAATAAAGGCAAATCAATCATAAGCTCAACGCATCAGATGGTCATAGGCGAGAGCAGTTTGGTCATAAGTGCTAATGATTCAGAGTCAACTGTGCTTAGCTTCAAAGTCTCTGAGCTCCCTTCAGAAATCCAATTCAATGAATATACCTTCATCGTGAAGAAGGGTGCGGTACTTTGTAATAAACCAACGGCTTATGAATTGTATTTGACTGAATCAGATATGGATAAAAAATTGATTATCCGACACTGGAAAGCGGGTGATAAAATAAAACCTATTGGGATGCAAGGGAGGTCAAAGTCACTCAAAAAATTATTTGCTGATGCAAAATATGACCTCATCCAAAAACGTCAAACTCCTATAGTTCTGATAGCCCATGAGATCATATGGGTCTGTGGTCTCGCTGTAGCTGAAACATACAGAAGAGAAGTAAATGGGCAGGACAGCTCCCTTATCCAAATCACAATAAGTTAGTTCCGCTTCTTTTTGATCTGGGTTTTCTCAGGTTTATCGAATTGTACTGGCTTAGGTATAGGCGCTTCGTCATAGACATGGTCAAATATCTTTTTTTTATACAACCATTTTCCACCCTTCTCATAGTAGCCTTCATAAGTTCCATCAGGGATACTAGTAACTCCTTGTCCTGCCTGTAATCCCATCCTAGGCTCTAAGTGGTCATGAATAATAACTTTCAAAGTTGGATCATATTTAAAACTGACAGAGGCATCTGAAGAATAGGAAATTATAAGTCGATTAACATAAGTACCTGGACTATCTTTATCTTCAAATATCTCATCGCCTAATATTATGCCATCATCTCCTATGGTCATGACATCTAGAATTCTCTGATTATCGTAAGTTCCATTGGCATCTAAGCCGAATACGAGATACTTGTTCTTTTCGAGTTTCATTATGTTATAATACAAAGCTCCATACCAATCATCTGTGGTAGAAATTGTGTAACTCATATCAGACACCAAAGCTTCAGTCCTATTGAATTCCATCAATTTGCCCGACTGATCACAATAAAAACCTTTGTAATCATACACATCATCATCCCCTTTGATATGCCAACTAATCAGTGCCCTGTTTTCCTCTGGAAAATTGGTAACCATAATGAACTTTGAAAATGAAGACTCTTTCAGCTGTTCTAAGCTGTTGTCAGACATGTACATTACAAATAAGTTGTAAAATTCCTTGCCGGCTCTTATTCGGTTATCGCCTTCAAACGCATTATTCATGACGTCAGCATAGAAGAGAATATCAGAATCTGTCTCTTGAGTTTGACCCTCAGATACATAGACCATAAACAATAAAATAATGCCCAATAGGTATCTCATATCAAGGATTTATTGATTAACGAATATCGGAGGGAAATATGTTACTTACAATCCAGGTAACATAGTCTTAACCCTTTCATAGACCAGGTATTAAAAATAAAGGCCATAACTGCTAGTACAATTATGACCTCCATTCCTATTAGAGCATAAATACAATGCTTTATACTAGTTTCATTTTCTTGAAATCAGCTATTACCTCTTTGACATGCTTAGCTGATTCTTTTAGTAATTTCTTTTCTGAAGCGTTGAGCTTCAGCGTTATGATTCGCTTGATGCCTTCTTTTCCGAGCTGGACTGGAACACCTAGGAACATATCCTTGATGCCGTACTCTCCTTGTAACCAGGCACTTACTGGGAAGATTCTTCCATCATCCTTGATTATGGATTCTACCATCTGAGCTGCTGCTGCACCAGGTGCATACCACGCAGATGTTCCCATCAGTTTGACCAGTTCTCCCCCACCTTTCTTCGTTCTATTGACAATTTTATTCAAGGCCGCTTTCCCTATCATATCTGTCACTGGTATTCCAGCTACGGTCGTAAATCGAGGTAAAGGCACCATCGTATCACCGTGGCCGCCCATAAGAACTGCTTGGATATCCTTAGGAGAAACACCTAATTCAGTGGCCAAGAAAGCTCTATATCTAGCGGTATCCAGAATTCCTGCCATTCCTATCACCCTTTTGGAGTCGAGGCCAGTTGCCTTAAGTGCAGCATAAGACATTACATCCAGAGGATTGGATACGATAATGAATATTGGGTTCTTAGAGTATTTTAAGATGGACTTTGCTACGGAGACCACGATTTTAGCATTCGTAGAGATAAGGTCATCTCTACTCATACCTGGTTTTCTGGGGATTCCAGCGGTGATGACAACAATGTCAGACTTTTTGGTGTCTTTGTAATCATCAGTACCTGTAACCTTGGTACTATAATAATCCACCGGTGCTTGTTGCCAGGTATCCAAAGCTTTGCCTTTGGCAAAATCACCTTTGATATCAACAAGTACAACCTCATTGACTATGTCTTTATGGGCTAGAACATTGGCTACGGTAGCACCGACATTTCCTGCTCCGACGACAGTTACTTTACTCATGTTAAGAATTTATTTAATTTGTATAATATTGTGCCGCAAAAGTATATATATTTTAAGTTCTGAGATTAAGATTCAAACAATTCCTTTTCATTAGGGTTCTATGTCCGTGAATAAATGACTAAAATGTATTCTCTATTAATTCTTTGCAGTTATTTAGTTTCTATTTTCGCAGTTCATAATCCTTTTTAACTTAATCAATATGAAAGTATTACTAATACTCATTTCTGGAATCTTTGGTCTAGTGAGCCTACAAGCCCAGGATAATTTCTGCGGAACTGTATATACACAGGAGATGCATAAGGCCTTGCAGGATAACAAGAATCATTGGAATCGCGATTTGAAGAGCCAAGTGCCTCGATTCATACCAGTGACTTTTCTATTAGTTGCTGACAATAATGGGAATCGTCGAGCATCAGAGACTTCAGCGTATCAAGCCTTATGTACGCTGAACGAAAGATATGATGCTTCCGGAGTGGACTTGTTTTTTTACGTCAAGCAATTCGAGGAAATAAATGATAGTGGCATCCACACAGATCCTTTCAGTGCTGGTTTTAGAATGAGGAACCTCAAAAAGAATTTTACAATGAACATATTCATTGTAGATGATATCGATAATGGTAATCCTGATTCTGTGACCCGTGGTTTCTATAGCCCTGCGGGTGATTATCTTGTAGTACGTAAAGATGATCTGGGAGATACAGGTTATACGCTGGAACACGAGATCGGGCATTTCTTTACTCTGAAGCACCCTCATTACGGCTGGGAAGATGAGTCTTACAATCAGATAGACTATCCTGAAAAGATAACCTTTACGACTATATCTGGCAGTACTCAAGTTCCGCAAGGACTAGCAGTACCAGTAGAATTAGTGGATGGATCCAATTGTGAAACAGCTGCAGATTGCCTCTGCGATACACCGGCTGACTACGGCATAGGATTCAGTTGTAATTGTTGTGTAATGCCTTATGCAGCTCTGGATGCTAACTGTGATACGTTGGTGACAATGTTTGACAATGTGATGGCGTATTCAGATGGATGTGGAGAAAGACAATTCACTGATGATCAGGTGATGGCTATGAATGCATCTTATGATGCTTCCAATAGAAACTTCTTAAGAGTAAGTGTATCTGAAAATGAATACAGACCTGTAGATCAGCCAGTTACCTTACTGACTCCTGAGAATGGGGAAAAAGTACAGTATTACAATGATATCTTATTTTCTTGGGAGCCAGTACCTAATGCGACCTTTTATATACTCGATATAGACGGCGCGAAGTATACTGTGACCGGTACGGAGCAAAGAATATTTGATCGTGCTGCTAATGAGGCCTTTCTGTTCTGGAGTGTTAGAGCTTTTGGCCCTTTCGGGGGTGGATGTAGTGGTGCCACTGAGCAGCGTTTTGACACTGGTGATGAATTCTTAAGTGCTGTCAATGACCTTTCATTTGTAAGCGAAATAGATTTTTATCCTAATCCTGCTAGTAAGTCCCAAGAACTGAAGTTGACTTTCGAATCTGAACGTTCTGAAGCTGCAACAATAAGCTTAATGGATGTCACAGGGAAAACCATAAGTGTAAAAGATCATGTAATCAGAACAGGTCAGAACCTGTTGGTTTTTGATCTTACAAATGCTGATAGTGGACTCCTACTGATGGAAGTCAGAACAGAATCTGGCTCTCTTATAGAAAAAATAATTGTCGAATAATATAAATACAAAAATGAATCTACACGAATACCAAGCTAAGGAACTAATTGAAAGCTACGGGGTGCCTATCCAAAAAGGCATTATGGCAGAAACAATGGATCAAGCAGTAGAAGCTTACAAGAAGATTACTTCCGATTCTGGATCTGACGTAGCCATAGTCAAGGCACAGATACATGCTGGTGGTAGAGGTAAAGGCGGCGGCGTCAAACTCGTCAAGAATATGGATGAGCTCAAGGAAAATGCCGGTAACATTCTGGGTATGATGCTCAAGACACCACAGACTCCTGGAGGTATGGATGGCGCGGGTAAGCTAGTCCAGAAAATATTAGTTGCTGAGGATGCGTATGCACCGGATTTTGATGCCTGTGATGAGATCTACGTTTCTATACTTATGGATAGAGACCAGCAAAAGAATGTGATCATCTACTCTACAGAAGGTGGAATGGACATAGAAGAAGTTGCTGAGAAAACACCAGATCTTGTGCATAAAGAGTGGGTGGATCCTGAGCTAGGCTTGCAAGCATTTCAGTTGAGAAAAATAGCATTCAATCTAGGCTTGTCTGGTGACGCTTACAAGAATATGACAAAGTTCATTTCCAAGTTATACAAGTCTTACCTGGGCTCAGATGCCTCTATGATAGAGATTAATCCTACACTCAAGACGGGTGACGGTAGAATCATAGCTGTGGATACCAAAATCAGCCTGGATGATAATGCCCTCTACAGACATAAAGATCTAGCGGCGCTAAGAGATGAAAGTGAAGAAGATCCTACAGAGGTGGAAGCTAAAAAAGTAGGTCTGAACTATGTAAAGCTCGACGGCAATGTCGGTTGCATGGTCAACGGTGCAGGACTGGCGATGGCAACAATGGATATCATCAAGTTATCTGGTGGTTCTCCAGCTAACTTTCTAGATGTAGGAGGAACCGCAGATGCAGCCAGAGTGGAGCAAGCGTTCAGAATGATCCTAAAAGATCCTAATGTAAAAGCCATACTCATCAATATCTTCGGAGGTATCGTAAGATGTGACAGAGTGGCTCAAGGTGTTGTGGATGCCTACAAGAACATGGGTAATATCACCGTGCCGATCATCGTAAGATTACAAGGTACTAATGCGGATATCGCCAAAGAAATAATAGATAACAGTGGCCTCTCAGTGAAGTCTGCTATCTTGCTTAAGGAAGCGGCTCAGCTGGTTAAGGAGGTTATCTAAGCAAACGATAAAATATATTTTGTGAAGGCTGTTTCGATTAGGGACAGCCTTTTTCTTTTTCTTTGTGTTTGACCTTGATTCGCTTGATGTCGGATTTTGCAGTCTTAGGATATCTGAAGGGAGTTGACAGATTACGGGAAAGTAAAGCATAGCGACCTATCCGTTTCCTATGGCGCAAGCGGGAAGCCAATCCGTCGTTTGTCAGCCAACATAGAACGGTCAGATGAAACACTGCATAAAACGTGGTAAGTGATAATTCCATCGACCATAGTAAAGAGTAAGCGAGACCCCTATTTCGAAGCAGTGCCCATCATCGCAATCCTACCGCTATAAGAACCCAACGATGGCCTTCAAACGACTAGCGTTTTTTGGAGCTTTTTTTGGCAATGAAAAAAAGCGGGAGAAAAGATGAATGAAACTCGAAAGTTCTCGTCACAAGGAACTGATCTACAGTAGACTTATTACAATTACACTAAGCCGAAACTCTTGTTTCAGTTCCTACTTTATAGGAGGGTATTTTCAAAACTGTGTCAATAAAAAAAATGATAAATTGACATATGAAAAAAATAGACAAGAACTTTGATTACGGCAGTTTTGAGAAAGAAGCGATAAATAAGCTGAGGTCGGGCAAAGGTTTGACAGGAGAAGGCGGCGCATTGACCGGACTGATAGGCCGTATACTGAAAGCAGCCTATGAAGAAGAGATAGAGGATCACGTTTCAAAGACAAAGGATTCAAAGAATCGGCGAAATGGATCCACTTCAAAGAACCTGAAGACGAGTTTGGGTGAAATCACGGTCAAGCCGCCTAGAGACAGAAATGGCACTTTCAGTCCTCAGATCGTGAAGAAGTGGGACAGAAGCATGGCACCTGATCTGGAACGACAAATGTTATCGTTGTATGCGATCGGGACAAGTTACGCGGACATCAGCGAACATTTCAAGAAGATGTACGGAGTCAGCTATAGTCCCTCATTCATAACCAGCGTGACCAATAAGGTTTTGGATGAGATAGAAACGTGGAAATCCAGACCACTGGATGACATGTATGCCATCATCTATTTAGACGCCATACATTTCAAAGTCAGAGAAAATCGCAAGGTTGTCACCAAGGCCGTGTACACTGTTTTCGGAGTGAACTTAGAGGGGGAAAGGGACGTTTTAGGCTTATATATCGGGGAAGCTGAAGGGGCCAGGCATTGGGGGAGGATATTGGAAAACATAAGAGAACGCGGTGTTAAAGACTCTATTTTCTTTTGTGTG
>ENA-ORXM01000154-ORXM01000154.1-marine-metagenome-genome-assembly--contig:-NODE-154-length-135916-cov-14.285640_pt1 | contig 135916 bp, 101 predicted proteins | sample MGYA00237867_ERZ511480 | MGnify/ENA primary metagenome ERZ511480 (study PRJEB26309, sample SAMN06266103) | marine metagenome | isolation source: Algal blade | place: United Kingdom:Sidmouth, United...
TTATGAAAATTTCAACTATAGCTTTTATATCTCAGTAGAGGAAAATGGAAGCCAAAGACCATTTATGACATTTGGTATAAATCCTAACTATAAACACTTAGGGAATTTAGCTATGGGACATTTAGGTAAATCATTTGGAGTCAAAAGAGATCTAATAGAAATTGAAAAGGTCAATAACGGAGAATTAGACAAGCATACTTTTGCTGGGGATGATTGGTGTATAGTAATTTACGAAAAAGAGAAATCTACGATTGTAAACGGCATGGATTCATTTGAACCTTTTGAGATGGAATCGACAAAAATCAAAAAATTCTTAGAAGACTGGCATAGCTCTTATCAAAATATGAAAACAATGAAATTCCAGGGCTAACACATCGAAATATATAGTCAAATGCATATCGACATATTTCCTTTCAATCTCAGAAATCAAAACGAATTTGAATTCCCTTTACTAATCTCCGAAAATAGTAGAGTGAAAATTCAATTTGAGAAGATTGATCAAGAATTAATAGACAAAATTTTTCCAGGACAAAATTATACATACAGAAATGGATCAGTCAGTTATCCAATCTCCCAGGCTAACTTTAGATTAGGTAAACCTTATAAGTATTTTACTACAAGTAATTGTGCTCTCAAAATTTATAGAAAACCTGCAAATTTCAAAGAACCAAAAAAATACAATCGAATTGTAAATGCTATCATAGATTCAATTCTAATTTTTGCGAATTTGACATTAGCTGATTACGTAAACGAGGATGAGAACGGAAAAATTAACGCAAGTGGTTCTTTAGGAAATCATAGGCAAAGTAGAAATTTTACACAACAAAAAAAGATAGAAAAGAATCAATTTGACGCAGTAATAAAATACTATCCTTTAATTCAATCATCAGGAGAATCACGAATTCAACTTGCAAGGGAATTATATAGAAATGCAGATGTGGGCAACCATAATTCGTTCCCATTAAAATGTTCATTACTTATAATCATAATAGAATCCTTTATCTTACAAGGCATGAAGTCAAACAAGGAAAATTTTGGAAAACATTTGTCAAAGTATTTAGAGAATAGTGAAACAGAAAATTATATAAAGCTATATTCGAAAAGGGGTAAATACTTTCATTCTGGCGCAGATGAATTTGAAGCTGAAAATTGGTGGACATTAAGAGAAATCGTAGTAAGAATCATTACCGATTTTTTATCCAACAAAGAAGAGTTTAACAAAAAACTAAAAGAAAACTGAGACTAACAATAGATACCACAGCATATCCTCCTTCGTCGGAGACGCAGGGTATCATCATCCGTTGTGTTTAATATGAAAAATGAACTGCAAAAATTGTAAAAATAGGGTTGTTGGAAAATACTGCAGTAATTGTGGTCAAAAATCAACCATAGATAGAATTAACTTTACTAATGTTTTAAATGAAGTTTCAGAAAGTCTTTTTCAAATTAATAGAGGTTTCTTTTATACTATTAGAGAATTGTTTGTAAGGCCAGGAAGCAGTTTAAACGAATATCTGACCGGTAAGCGGAAAAGTCATTTCAAGCCTTTTGCTTATGTATTGACTTTATCAACCGTGTATTTTTTGATTACGCAAATTACTAACCAAAATACTTGGATGGATGATACAATTACTGGATGGATGAATGGAGTATCTGGGCAAAACTCCGAATTTGAAATGCCTAACATTGCTAATTGGTTTGCGAAAAATTACGCCTATTCATCCTTACTACTTCTACCTGTCTTTTCATTAGCATCTTACATCTCATTTCGCAAATTTGGTAAAAACTACCTTGAACACATTGTAGTAAACTCATACATAACAGGACATCAAGCAATTATATATTCTCTCTTCGCAATCTTAGGTATTTCTATTGAACATGAAATAATTGAATTGCTATCATTATTACTGGCAATTACTTATACAATCTGGACTTTCAATCAATTATTTATGGATGGTAATAGAATAAAGAGTATTCTACGTACCATACTGACTTATATTCTATACTTAATATTTAGTTTAGGATTATTAATGCTCTTAGCTGGAATTACTGAATTGTGAAATGGAAATACTAAAAATAACAAGCGACAATCACGATCATGCTTCCTCCGTCAGCTCGACGGATGTCGCCGATCCGTTCATAATGCAGAAGAAAGGATTCCTGTCATCGTCACTAAATAATGCCTCGAGATATAGTCAGAAAGACCTTACCTGAGTATGATCCATATCAGGCAAGAGACAAGCAACCACAATAATGGGCAATAACCTCTGATCACTAAGAATATTGATACCCAACAATGACCCGAAAATGCCAGTAAATGTGAATCCCCCCACCAGATGATTAGGTGCTGTCATGCAAGACTTTAAAAGTAATGATGGGAGATCTAGTAGTTTTATGGCCAGTAAGCTGTAGTGGCTTGCCTAATTTTGCTTAAAGATGCAAGTGTACGCTGTATCTTGTGACAGTACTGGCTAAGCGTTCCTAACGGTTAAGGTACGTTTAATGGGATGGGGTGTACATATAGAGTTGTTATGATGCATAAAAAATAAATGCAACCATATTGGGAACATTATGTATATTTGCAACGTTGTGAGAATAATTGCGATTAGTACTCTTAAGAACTATTGGATAAAGCACAAATCTGCTGAACAGTCATTAAAATCTTGGATTCAAGAAGCTGAAAATTCAATTTGGAAGAATTCAGCTGAACTGAAGGCTAAGTACAGCAATGCGTCAATAATCAATTCTAAGAGAGCTGTATTTAATATAAAAGGAAACGAATATAGACTAATTGTGGATATAGAATATAGGTTAAAAATTATATTCATAGTCTGGATTGGTACACATTCGCAGTATGATAAAATTGACGCTAAAACAATAAGCTATGATTAAGCCAATCAAAAACAAGAAACAATACAAAGATTATTTAAAGCAGGCATATGGTTTGATGCAACTTGATTTGAAGTCAAATTCTGTCGAATCAGATAAGTTGGAACTACTTAGTATTCTAATTGAACAATATGAAAAAGAGAATTATCCAATTGAACCACCACATCCAATTGATGCAATTCTTTTCAGACTCGACCAGATGAACATGAAAAAATCAGAATTATCAAAAATTTTAGGAACACGAAGCAGGACAAGTGAAATTTTAAATGGAAAAAGAAAACTCAGTTTGGCGATGATTAGAAAACTCAATTCTGAACTTAATATACCAGCTGAAGTACTCATAAAAGAATACCAAATGAGTAACGCATCATAACAAGTGACGATGACAGCATATCCTCCTTCGTCGGAGACGCTGCGTATCATTATCCGTTATCTGCCAGTGTATTTCCCTCTGGCAAATACACGACGCAATCCCACAGCCACCCACAAATGCCAAATTAAATGATGTATTTGAAATAGAAGATTGCCAGTTTTAAACCAGATTCAGACCGTGTCGTTTGGCACGCTCTGAAATTAAATTTATGAGAATGAAGTATTTATTATTCTTAGTCCTTACTTCTTATATGACTTCTTGTACTAGAAGCCAACCAGAACCAAATCCAGAAACAACTGATTCAGACCGTGAGCCAATACCATTCCTGAAGGATTCAATTCTTTTGGATCAAGGTAGGTACTGTATTATGGAAACTCCTCTAATATATGAGGATTATCTCTTGATCATGACAACCAACTGGGATACCAGAGAGGGATGGATCAACTGTTATGATAAGGATAGTTTGGAATTAAAGTGGCGTTGGCAAGAAGCCTTGGACGAATTTGGTGCACCAGCTAAAGGTTTTGGTTCCGTGAGCTATGTTCACGATGGTATTCTTGCAATTGCGCAGTCGAATTTATCCTACGGAATTGATATACAAACTGGTCAGACGATATGGAAAAATAGAGATATAGATTCTGCGGCCTCCGCAATTTTCGGTAATAAAAATACAATAGCTAATACTAGGATAGTAGATAGTAAAACACATCGCACTATAATTAGTGCTGACATATCAAACGGAATTTGGAATACTAATTTCGAATTTATGAAAAATGATACTCTGGACGTCGGTTTAGGAACTCCACTTCCTTTTACATGGAATGAAAAGGAGTATTTGACATTTGTAAGTACAAAATGGACATCCTCTGCCCAAACTAGAATTAATAAATTGAACCTTTATAATCAGGCAGATGGTATCTTAGAATGGACATCAGATACTATTCCACTATATCAGCCTCTTAGCGGCAAACCTGGGGTACAGCCAGAGTTTGAGGATGGGCAGATAATCCTGGGCAATGATGCATTATACTCCTACAATGTGGAAGACGGTTCTCTAGAGTGGTGGGAGTGGTATGGAAATAGTTTTGTCTCATCTGGATCACATCTCACGACAGCAGACGGCATTGTATATGCTAATAATGCAAGCCAATTTCTAGTAGGCATTGATGTACATACCGGTGAGGAAATCATCAATACGACAACTGGAGGAACACCTAGCCCCGTTGAATTCCACAATGGGAAATGCTATATGTCATCACTTACTGTTGGTGGCACAAACAGACTTATGATCATTGATGGTTTGACAGGAGAAATATTACAAAACGTTAAGGCCCCTTTCCGTTCAGAAGATCGAGATTGGACCTTTGAGAGAGCAATTGCAGTTGATCCAGAAACTGGACTGGTTTATACTGCAGATCACAAGTATTTATTGGTATATGACTTTGAAGATTAATTATATGACACCAGTATGTAACCTGTTATGATCAGGGAATCGCTCTCTTGTCACGACTCACGATATAGCCGATTTATCTGCCAGTGTATTTCCTCCTGCAAATACACGACGCAAGCCCACAGCCACCCACAAGTGCCAATTAAAAAGAACGCAACTTTCTTAAAAGTAAATCCATAATTCTCTCATGGAATATTAGGTTACAGGTACCCCGTCGTAAGCACTTAGGCCTTAATTTCAGAGTTTATTGTCAGCTGTCGTGATCTTAAGAATATGCAACTCCGTGTTTTTATTTTTGGGATTTCTTGTCAGTGGGAGTGAGTAGGGATAGCTTTTTAGGTCTGCTTGATAATTTAGAACTCCTCGATAAAATTCCCCCAAGCCCAACCCTCAGTACCAGCATATTTAATCTTGCACCATTTGCCAGCTTTTCCTTTTAAGAAGAAAGTCTCAGTATCATAGAATATGACTTCCACTTCGGCATTAGCAGGAATACGCATAAGAATATCTGAGGCCAGCGAGGGTTTGGATCTTAGATTCATCGTTTCACTGTCTACGATCACCATCCCACGTTTGAATTTTGTAGTGCCTTCGCAGGCTTTAAGTTTGGTTTCCAAAGCTGTGATAAGAGAATCTTTCTGAGCGATCAGTAGCTCTTGATTCTTGGTGACAGGATTGGGTAACTTGGAAAAGAAAGAAGAAAGGACGTTAGTGGGGCTTTGCTGTGTAATGATGGAAACCAGTAACCATAAGGATACGAACCCAAAAAACACCAGATAGACCCATCTGAAGATCGGGTTGGTTTGTTTCTGACCATATCGTGTCTTTGCCATAAGTATACAAGGGTGATTGACACCGCTACTAGAATCTGTAAAAAACTATTGTGCCGCCAAGATATGGACAAATCAATGGTTTCGTGCTTCAAACATCGCAATAAAAGTGCCATCTGCACTCTTTTACTAAATTTGCACAAAAGTTAGTTTTGATTCTAAAGTTATGAAATCCCTATTTATTCTATGTCCTTTACTATTAATGGTATATGCCGGACAGGCTCAGATAATGGGCATTTCTGCTTCTAAGCTCTCTGCCTTCAATACCTTCCCAGTTCCTCATAAGGTCGCAGAATTTGAACCTACCTTTGGGCTTAACAGATCTAGTGGGCTATGGAATAGAGGTGGATTCATAGGCTCAGACACCATATCCGTAGCTGGAAGCATCAATTGGAGACTGACTTATGGACTATTGGAAGATGTAGAGCTGGGACTCAATGTCCTCTCAGATGCCAGTTATGGTAATTTCAGTGTAAAAGCGAAGATTTATGAACAAGGGGATTTATCCTTAGGTGCCATGGCCGGTGTGGGTATGCCACTGGGTGATAGGACTTATGCCCATTCCGATCCGACTATCAATGATGTGTCTAATTATGTGGCTGGGCTAATCGTATCATACAATATGGATACCTTAACCTCAGTTGATTTTAATGTTCAGTATCAAGATTATTTCAGGGACGTCGTAGAGACTGTTATTATAGATTCAGGACCTTTCTCGTCTCCACAAGAGTTTAAAAGAAGATTAACCGGTAGCACGATTTTTATAAATGCGGATGTTGGTTCCTATGTGATCGATGATAAGATACAGCTATTGTTTGGTGGCGGTTATCAATCCACGGTGATAGATAATTTGGGGGGTTTAAGTGATTACTGGACCACCTATTTATTTCTCGAAGGTGGTGTCTCAGTGGAAGTAGCAGAGCATTTTATCATCGTACTCGGTATCGCTCACAGCATCTGGGGTAAAAATTCTCAAAAGACGACTTCCATAGGTTTGGCATTTACAACGATTTGGGATTGAGGAGTGTTGCATACTTCTCATACCAGGTTCTTAGCTTTTAATTTTCCTTATTCGATTTTACCTTCATAAGAAATAATTAATACGTTCAGGTGCTTTCAAAAAATAATGACGTTGTTCCTTTTAGTTTTTATTTCTGCTTGTGTTGAAAACTTGGTAAGCTGCACTTATTAGAAGGAAGTGGTATGAATGAAGATGAATGCAGTGTTCGTTCAGGACAGTATTCTCAGTTTGTGTTTGAGGCAATTGATTCCCTGGTAGATGTGCATAGCAAGGCTCGCAAGGATTGACCTATGTAGTTCTAGAACAAGAAAGAAGGTGTCTATTGTCTTTGGGGTATTCTGGGATTGGGCCTTATTGACCTGATAGAGCTGAATAAAGAATTGACATAATTTTTAGCAGAACACTTATAGGTATTTATTAGGGGAAACTGTTTTTACAATCTCAACCCACTTATACCAATCCCGTCTTATGCAATATTGTTAATTGCGGTCCATACGCCTTGGCTATATTCTCCTGAGTAAAAGTCGTCTCCGTGTCCCCGAAAGCAATCAACCGCTGATTGAGCAAAATGACTTTATCAAAGTATTGCTCTACAGTAGATAAATCATGATGTACGACAAGTATGGTCTTACCTTCTGATGCCAATTCTTTCAAGATACTGATGATCTTTTCTTCAGTAGTGATATCCACTCCTACAAAAGGCTCGTCTAAGAAAAACACATCCGCTTGCTGACAAAGAGCCCGCGCTATGAATACCCGCTGCTGCTGTCCACCTGAGAGCTTACCGATCTGCCTGTCAGCTAGATCAGCTATGCCGAGCTTATTCATCGCATCTTGTGCTATGGCATTGTCGTTCTTATCCAGACGCTGCAAGAGCTTCTTATATGGATAGCGCCCCATGAGCACTATGTCCTTGACAGTGGCAGGGAACTCCCAGTCCACTTCATCTTTTTGTGGCACGTAGGCTATCTGCTTTCGGACATCCTCTATCTCATCGCCCAGTACTTCTATGTCACCTGCATTATAATCTATGAGCCCGAGGATGGACTTGAAGAGGGTGGATTTCCCAGCACCATTGGGTCCTATGACGCCGTAGACATTGCCTGAATGGATGTCAAGGTGAATGTTGGTCAGGACCCTCTTGGTGCCATAATTGACCGAGAGGCCTCTTACTTTGATGTGGGTTGTGAGACCAGTTGACATTATTTATTCATTTTCATAATGAAGAATACGAGTCCTAAGATGAGAACCAGGGCTAGAACAACATAGGCCATCCACCCGCTCGAGCTGTCATCTGAATCGTGTGCTGATGCAGTTATTTTTTTACCAGACAATGCATTGACGATGACATCCGTATTGGACTTGAGCATATCATAATAGGAGTTACCGCCACTACCTTTTTCCCCGATGGAATCTGCAAATAGAGAACCGCCGATGGTAAGATTGTTATCCTTTGCAATTTGTTTTATGAGTTTGGGATTTATGGTTGATTCTACAAATATGGATGGGACACCAGAGCTTTTGATGACTTTGGATATTCTGGTCATATCAGAGGTCTGCGCTTCTGATTCTGTGGATATCCCGATGATGCCTTCCACTTGTATGCCATAGCGTCTGCCATAATAGCTGAAAGCATCATGAGAAGTGATCAGTACTCTTTGTTTTTCTGGAATCTCTTGGACTCTTTTCATGATGTAATCATCCAGAACTTTCAGACGTTTTGAGTAAGCCTGATAATTGCTTTCGTAATATGAAGCATTGGGTGGATCGAGTTCTACCAATCCTTCTTTTATATTTTTGATGTAAGTCTGGGCCAAGCTCACATCCATCCACGCGTGGGGGTCATAGGCATTTTCATATTGACTACTGGAGATGGCATCGATACCTTCTGTGACGGTGATGGTTTTGGCTTTGGTTCCTGAGTTGTCGATCAGTTCTGTCACCCATCCTTCAAAGGTAAGTCCATTGACAAAAATCAAATCTGAACTCGCTACTTTACGAGCATCATTAGGGGTGGGCTCATAGATGTGGGGGTCGCCACCTATGGGTACTATGAGTCGATTATACACTTTGTCTCCAGCGATATTAGCGACCATGTCCCAGAGCATGGATGCTGAGGAAGTGACGACTTTTTTGTCTTGAGCTGGTAAGCTTAGCGCCAATATGGCTGAGGCTAGTATTAGTATTATCTTTTTCATAGTAGAGATTTCTTTACAAAAACATTGGAGCTGGCTTTGTGAGAGAGCACTTGTGGTGAGTCGTTTTCTATGACGACCTGCATTGAGTGGTCAAACTCCGTGTGGCTATTCACTTTTATCTTGGTACCTAGATTCACTTTGATTTGATTGAGGTATTGTAGGAAGGGTGTATCATGTTCTCTGACACCTACAACAATACCGGTTTCTCCAGCAGCCAGGCTGTGTAAGGGCACTTGATTCCTGAGGGTGAACTTTCCTGCAGCATTGGGGATGGGGTCACCGTGAGGATCATAGCGTGGATTGCCCAGGTAGTCGTCGAGCTTGGTGATGAGGGCATCGGATTTTATATGTTCCAGCTGCTCTGCAATGTCATGCACTTCATCCCAGGAGAAGCCGAGCTTATCTACCAGAAAGACTTCCCATAATCTATGCTTGCGCACAAGATTCGTAGCCATTTTGATGCCTTTCGAGGTAAGGTAGACCCCTTTGTACTTCTCATAATGGAAGTAATCCTTGGCAGAAAGCCTTTTGAGCATGTCTGTGACGGAGGCCGCGGAGGTGGATAGGTGTGCGGCTATGGCGTTGGTATTAGCGGAGCCTTGGTTTTTTTCTGTGATTTTGAAGATGGCTTTTATATAGTCTTCTTCCGTGGAGCTGGCCATAACTATGGAATTTTGGACAAAGGTAGGCAATTTTTAGAGTAGTCTAAAAAAATATTTACGGGGTACGTAAAAGTAGGGTAGGGTATGCTTTCGAAAATGACCAGGTAACTGTTGTAAATATGAGAATTGGCTCTGAAAGTCATATATGCTTAGACCTTCAAACATTTTCGTTATTTTCATTTGCTTTCTTTCAAGCAAACAGCAAATCTTCCGTGCAGTCAAGATGCCGTATTCGGTAAATGAGAATTAAAAGAGAAAGTCTGTCCTTACCTTGATGGAAAGTTACAGCTCGAAACTCAACCAGCACATTCTGAGGAAATTATTATCTGAAAAGATAACGCTGCTGCTTTTAAAAGATGGCTTGACCGGTAAGTAAAATATATACTTCCATTCGATAAATCCTTAGTAATGCAGAATGAATCTAATTCTTCACACTGAATTTCGGCACAAAATGATTGAGATAAATAATCATACCGACATAAGTCATGATTAAAGTCGGCACACTGGTATTAAAACCCAAATCAAATTTTGGTATGCCTAACAACTCTCTAAAAGAAGTGGTAGCAATCGACAGCATAAAGACAATTCCAAATACGAATAAACCTATTATGGATGCTTTATTTTTAGAACTGCGCTGGACGCCATGCTTGCTTTCTTGACTGAAGAAATACCAGAGGATCCCGATGATGGCAACAGCTTCTATAGCAATGGCTTGATAAACATTAGTAGCATAATTCCCTAGCCCTATGGTACCCGAATCTAAGCCGAAAATGTGATGAGGATGCCCAGAAAAGAAATCTAAAACAAAGTGACCGAGAACCAACGCAGATCCAACCAAGCCTATTTTGTTACTCTTAAATAGGATTTTTCCAGTAAGGAAGATGATGATAAGCCAAGCTATAAGCGGAATTAAATCATGGCTGTAAAGCATATTAACAGCCATATTGCTTACAGTCGTGTCAAAGACATCATTAGGTGTAGTCCTTTCTAGACCTAGGTAATGAAAAATAAACCACAACAGGTCTTGTAGCTGAGAAGCAAACAAGAAATAAAGAAGGGTGCCCTTTGGATACTTTTGGTAAGCAACGAGAGCTGTGGCATAATGTCCTGCTAACATAATTTTTATTTAACTTTACTTTATAAAGTAAAGATACACATTACTTTACAATTTAAAGTAATAATATGGTAGATATTAAGGATAAGTTTCGATCATCATGTCTAATAGCCTCTGCCCTGGATATCATTGGTGATAAGTGGTCCTTGCTGGTTGTAAGAGATATGTTGTTACACAAGAAAAAGACCTTTAAAGAGTTTGTTAACTCGGAAGAGAAAGTAGCTACCAACCTTTTATCATCAAGATTAAAATTGTTGGAATCATTAGATGTTATTAGTAAGAGAAAATTAAGTGGTAACAAGAAGGAAAACATATACTTACTGACAGAGAAAGGAATTGAATTAGCTCCACTGATTATGGAGCTGGTTGTGTGGAGCGACAAACACGTCAGAAAGTATAATCGTAAAATGAACAAATATGATAAAGGTAATGACAAGCTATTTTTAATAGAAACCACTCAGAACAGCTACAGAGAATTCACACAACAAACGGTAAGTAAAGTATAGAAAAAAGAAGGCGACATTATATTTCAGAGGCCGTGCTTAACAAAATGGAAGAAATAATAGAGTATATAGAACAAAGTATCCCACTCTCTGAGGATATGAAAAATGATTTAAAAAGTATTTCTATCGTCAGAAATGTTCAGAAAGGAGAAATTATCATAACGGAGAAATCTCTAAGAAAAATCCAAATATTCGTCATAAGCGGTTGTCTGCGTTCCTACTACAAAACAGAAAAGGGGAAAGAGCATACCTTACAATTTGCCATCAAGAATTGGTGGATAGGTGATTACATTACCATGTTCAATAATAAGGCGTCTGTCATGACTATAGAGAGTCTCTCTCATTCCAAAGTGATCCTATTTGAACAAAAAGAACTTGCAAATCTTTACAATGAGTATCCTCAGCTTGCTATCGTACAACGTAAAGGTCTTCAGAATAGAATCGCTGCGTTACAAAAAAGAATTCTAGGCCTATTGACACTTACCGCAAAAGAGAAATACCAAAATTTCGTAGAAGAATACGAAATCTTTGAGAAGGTCATACCTAATTATCAGATCGCCTCTTTCCTCGGCATCACACCAGAAAGCTTAAGTAGAGTGAGAAAAGAAATCACCAACGTTTAATTTCTTACCATGGATCAATTTATGTCTCGATAATGGTGCTGACCTTTGTGCTAAACGCAGCGCTATGGAATATTTAGATATACTGAAGAAGAGGTACGCTACAAAGGCTATGAATGGTGACATAGTGCCTCAGGAAAAAATCGATAGAATCTTGGAAGCAATAAGGCTTACGCCTACCTCTAGCGGACTCCAACCCTTTGAAGTTTACGTCATAACAGATAATGATGTCAAATCTAAAATTAAAGAGGTCGCTTGGAATCAGTCACAAGTCACTGACTGCTCTCATCTACTGGTTTTTGCAGCTTGGGATCATTACACTGCAGACAGAATCAATCACATGTTTGATTTGACAAATGAGATCAGAGGTTTCAAAAATGAAGGGTGGGAAAAATATCGTCAACAACTCTTATCAACTTATCCGCAGAATGATCCAGAAGTAAATTTCCAACATGCCGCTCGCCAATCCTACATTGCCTTGATGTCTGCTATGACCCAAGCAGCTGTAGAAGGTTTAGACAGTACACCTATGGAAGGGTTTGACCCTACAGCTTTGGATGTCATCCTTGATTTGAAAGCAAAGGGCTTAAGAAGTACCTTGCTCCTTCCTATTGGTTACCGAGAGGCTGACAAGGATTGGTTAGTCAACTTAAAGATGGTGAGAAAGCCAATGGATCAATTAGTGAATTATATTTAAACACAATAATTATGTTAAGAAAGTTACTAGGTATTGCACCTCAAATAGAGTCAGATGGCTCATACAGCCCTTCCAAGTTTGCACTCAAAATGGGAGTGCCTGCTAAGACAGATTTTGAAAACATCTCCTACCAAAAGTACACTGGAAAAAAGAATAAGATATTAGTCATATGTACCGAAGAGAAGAATTTGAAAATGAAGAATGGGAAACTCTTCTCCACAGGGAATCACCCAGTAGAGACTTTGTTGCCCATGCTTCATCTAAGAAATGCAGGATTCGAATTTGAAATTGCCACACCTTCTGGCAAACCCTCCATTTTTGAAATGTGGGCTTTCCCTCAGAAAGACGAACATGTAAAGGGCATTTACCACGATCATAAATCAAATTTTGAAAAGCCTCTAAGGCTGTCTGATTTTATTCATAATTCCTTTGATAAGATAGAGGACTATGCGGCCGTTTTTATTCCTGGTGGACATGGTGCTATGATTGGCATTCCTGAAGATAAGAATGTTGCAACAATACTCAGGTGGGCACATGAAAATGACCTATTTACGATAAGTCTTTGCCACGGGCCAGGTGCCTTCTTGGCTACAACCTTGGACAATAAAGAATTCCTATATAAAGGATACAACTTAGCCGTATTTCCCGATTCAGTTGATAACCAAACACCGATGATTGGCTATCTGCCAGGCAAAATGCCCTATGGACTAAGTGAGCAACTAAAATCGCTCGGTGCTAATTTGATGAACACGAAAATGGATAAGACGGTTTGTGTCGATAGAAAGTTGATTACAGGATCTAGTCCATTAGCATCTAAAGAACTTGGTAAATTGGCTGCTAAGGAGTTGTTGAAAGCATTTGATGATCAGGCCATCTAAATTAGACTATATATACAGGTTATTTTAAAACTGAGGTTAAGACAAATTAAATTCATTCTATGAATGATAACTGTACTCTTATTATTATCACCAATAGCATGCAGGTTTGTATCAAAATCAGTTTTAGGGGATAGGAAGGTAACCTCTCTGGATTTGACAATGGATTTGTATAGGCCATCCTTGTACATTTATCGTTTTGCTGGAGTCTATTTGTTTTGTTGTTGCATAAGGGAAAATTCCCGTGTGGTTTTTAGGGATTGTTGAGAGGGCACCATATAGAATTCCCTCAGAGAGGCTATGTCGCTGCTGCCTTGCAATCTTGTGTGGGAAGGGACACTGCCAATCTATTGGATCAATTAGTGGCCACTTGTCCGCCCATCTAGATGCCTATGCTATCATATGATATGTCACTGCAAATGCAAGCATGCTGAATATTGACATCGCTGCTATCTTAAAGCTGGTCACAGTGCAGTGCCATTCCTGCAATGAATATGGTATAAAGACAAAGAATAATGGGCCACAGTTTTTCCACAAATAGTGTCCGAACTAGGACTTCTCACTACTTCAGGAAATAATCCGACCAATACAGTTTTAGTGTGGTTTTTGAAGAAGGCATTGCCTAAACTGAAGAACTAAGTCTTAAGTGACCATTCTGCTAGATGTCAGAATCTAGTGACTGAACTATTACCTCAGCAACAGTTTTGATTGTGCTCTATAAAAAAACAGCCCCCGATCGCTCAGAGACTGTTTTCAGGAGAGTGACTAATTCTCCGACCTTAAAATATTCTATCTTATCATTTATTATTCTGGAGTTGACTAGACTCCACCCTTAATTAATTACTTTACCGTTACACTAGTTGAATGCATCTGACTCTGTCCTTCCAGGATGAAACCTAACTGGTAAGTTCCTTCACCGAATAAGTTCTTGTTGATCTTCACATTGTCACTCATGACAGGTAATGAAAATTCCAAGTTGCCTTCTGCATCGAATATTTGTATGACTGAGATGTTATCATTCGTAGTGAAGTTCAAGTTATCTGTAGCAGCATCAAAATCAGCAGTTGTGAAGATGTCAGAAGTTCCGACAGTCACAACTTCCACATCGGTTGTAGAGATCAACGTCTCAGGAGTTGTTGTTGCGAATGCACTTGTGAAAGTGATTGTAAGAACTGCGATGATTGTGATTAGATTTTTCATTGTATATCGTTTGTACTTATAAGACAGAAATTCAAGGCTTGACTCTGAACTTGCCCTACTACAGGAAGGGCACATAACCTTACAAGACTACTACCAGCTTGAATGAGCTCCTCACTAGTGACAATTAGATGACATTCTGAAATCGGCATCCTGAGCTTAGCTGTTAAATTATTCCTATTCCCAGGTTCTTCTTGATCTAGGACAGAAGGAAGAATTAGATTTACAATCCTATGATACTAGACCTGAAATCCATCAAGCCTATCCATATAGTCTACCTTGCTATCTGTATGATAGTGATAGGCTTATGTCTGGTGATGACTGACGACAAAGAAGGTTTAAATATACTTACTCAGGATTCTGGCATTGCTCAGATAACAGTTGTCGATCTTTCACAACCTCATAAGAAGAGTAACAATAGACTATATCTGGGAATGGGAGTCATAGGGCTAGGCTTGCTGCTAGGTGCACGAAACTTGACCATCAAGAATCTAGACACTAATACTATAGCTGATCTGACCCCTAAGGAACTCGAGATTCTTGACCTAATTCAAAAAGGATCCACTAACAAGGACATTGCACAGCAACTTCATATCAGTCTCAGTACTGTAAAAACGCATATCAATAACATCTACAGAAAGTCCCAGGTCAGCTCCAGAGCGGAACTTCTGAGCAAAATGCAGTGAAAATAGGGTACTAGTCCCAAAATCCACCCACCATTACTTGTCAAAGTTCGCAGCTCAGCGCATCTTGCCCACCAATCATCATCTCCTGAAATATGAATTCCAAAATCACTTTAGCTGCCCTGATGGTAGTATTACTACCGCTAATTAGCTTTGCACAAAGCTGTGAAGAGATAGCTGATCTCACTGCAGCTGCCATAAATGAACAATCGGCAACCCTAGTTGAAGAACATCTCTCTGATGATTTCTCTATTGCTGGTCAATCAGGTCCCATCGCCAAACTAGTATTAGGTCAACTTCTTGCACAGTTTGGAGACAAAGTTCTGTCTCACAAGGTGGTTAGCAAAGAGATGATTGAAGGACAGGAGATACTGACTTATGACTTTGTCTATGAGGAGAGAGGATCGACAGTAACTACATTCATCTTTGATAAGAACTGTAAGATAGTTGAATTAAAGCTGTTTAAAATGGAAGTCAAGACTATGAATAGCAATGATTCTAAGGTGGATAAATCTACTTCAAAAAGAATCAAGATTCCTTTTCAATTATTAGGCAAGCTCATTATGGTCAAAGTATCTCTGGATGGTGTAGATCGAAATTTCTTGCTAGACTCAGGATCACCCAAGGTAATACTGAATTCTAATTACCTAGACCAGCCGGATAGTCTGAGAAAGACTATTTCGAGCTCTAAAGGTGTCAATGGATCTGTATCAGGAATGGATCTGCATAGAATAAACCAACTTGATTTCCATGGCATACAAATGAAGGATCAGGAAGTCATCACGATGGATCTCAGTAAGATGGAAAAGGAAACAGAAGATGCTATCCATGGATTAATCGGTTATGAGATGATAAAGGATTATGATCTCTTGTATGATTATGAGCATCTCGAATTGGTCCTCATACAACCTGAAATTACAGCCGCTTACCTTGCGGATCATTATCCTGATGCTGAGCAAGTAGTAATGCCTTTGAAACTAGAAGGGCATATTCCGATAGTGGTGTCCGAGATTCAAAATAAGAAGATCCGTTACGGAATTGATTGCGGTGCTGAAACCAACTTGTTGGATGATGACCTTTATGAATCAGTGAAAGGAACACTGAGAAATGTGGAAGTGGATACGCTGTCCGGATTTGGATCAGTTAGGAAGGAAGTCAGACGGGGAGATGTAGAGAGTACAAGATTCGGAAAGGTGATGCTGAACGATCTCACAACTGTTTTCAGTGATATTTCTCACATTAATGAGGGTTATGGAATGAAGATAGATGGCCTTATAGGTTATGAAGTACTGTCTCGGCAGCCGACGCTAATTTCTTATGCAAGAAAAACGATGACCTTTATATTGAAGTAGCATAACAAAGAATCACTTCTTTGCATCTTGGTTATAAATTTGGAGAAATCACCATATACTCCTGCCTTTACTCTTTGTTAATGGTTTTCCTGGATTGCCCCATGAAAGGACGGTTGACAAACGACGGCTTAGCTCCCCACTTGCACCATTGAAGGTGTAAAGTCAACAGAAGTTTAGATGTTCCACATAAAAAAAACAGCCCCCGATTGCTCAGAGACTGTTTTCAGGAGAGTGACTAATTCTCCAACCCTTAATTAAATTATTTTAACTTTTGGAGTTGACTAAGCTCCACCCTTAATTAGTTACTTTACTGTTACACTAGTTGAATGCATCTGACTCTGTCCTTCCAGGATGAAACCTAACTGGTAAGTTCCTTCACCGAATAAGTTCTTGTTGATCTTCACATTGTCACTCATGACAGGTAATGAAAATTCCAAGTTGCCTTCTGCATCGAATATTTGTATGACTGAGATGTTATCATTCGTAGTGAAGTTCAAGTTATCTGTAGCAGCATCAAAATCAGCAGTTGTGAAGATGTCAGAAGTTCCGACAGTCACAACTTCCACATCGGTTGTAGAGATCAACGTCTCAGGAGTTGTTGTTGCGAATGCACTTGTGAAAGTGATTGTAAGAACTGCGATGATTGTGATTAGATTTTTCATTGTTTACGTTTGTACTCATAAGACAGTAATTCAAGGCTTGACTCTGAGCATGCCCTACTACAGGGAGGGCACATAAGTTTACATAGGTACTACAAGCTCGTAGAATCGGAAGGAATTTGACTGGTACCTGACACTTCTCTTCCAATGCAGATGGATCTATCAGTACACCAGCTAGAAACGTACATCAGAAAATAAGCCCCCGCCCACAGTTTTATCTGGCGTTTTGAAAAATTGGAGGATAAGCCGGCATCCAGATTTTTTGATTTACAATATGGTAATTCATTGCTTTTATTGATTGTGTAAATCACAAAGCAGCTGAAAAGAATATTAAAAAGGTAAAAAACAAGAAGCCAGGCAATGTGGATGAGAGGTGCAAAATAGAAAGCCTGTAAATAGCTAACTGAGAAAGTAGTTTTTCTCATAGCCCTAGTTGTTTGGCTTGTTGCAATTTCGATGGAATAGAGAATACTGGAAAGAGAAAGCGAATATGGCCCTAAGAGTGGGAAGAAGGCAAAGATGTTCCCCTTAATAAGTATAGTAAAGAAAGTTAGCAGCTGGAATAAGTATTAATCTCGATTTCTCAGTTGAGTCAGTGAGGTCGAGATCCAATATTTCAGCCTTGTTCATGATCAATATTCTAAATATCAAGATACAGTTTCCATTCAGGCGAAGAGCGGGGGATATAAGATATTAAAATTCTATCCAGCATTGATAGTGTAGGAGTAAAATGAGCTACTTACAGAGGATTAGCCAATTGCACGATGTCAAGGGCATTGATAATCAAGCACTTATAACTGAAAAGCTTAGTTCTCAGCTAAAACAGCCTATAATTGGCTAAAACTTAAAATCCACGTACCTTTGCCCGCTGATTTTTCGATTAACCAAACTACTAATTACGATATGGGACAAACATTGATATACGCGATACCTTTTCTAGGGGTGCTGGCGTTACTTTTCACCTTCTGGAAATCCGCGTGGGTTAGCAAGCAAGAAGTGGGAGGCGAGAAGATGGCTAGAATAGCCAAGAACATTTCTGATGGCGCTATGGCTTTCCTCAAAGCTGAGTATAAGGTGTTATCTATTTTTGTAATCATCGTGACAATTCTGATGGCTTGGAGTGGTAGGACTGAAGGTTCTTCCATGATGGTGGCTTTCTCCTTTGTCCTTGGGGCCATTTTTTCAGCCTTAGCTGGATTCATCGGTATGAAAGTGGCTACTAAGGCCAATGTAAGGACCACTAATGCAGCTAGAACTAGCTTAGGTAGAGCCCTTGAGGTGGCTTTTGCTGGAGGATCCGTCATGGGTCTAGGCGTTGTAGGTCTCGGTGTACTTGGCTTAGGTGCTTTATTTATCATCTACAGCCAGATGTGGGGCACGGCTTCACAAGCAGCAGTCACTAAGATCATAACTGTATTGACAGGCTTCTCTTTCGGAGCATCTTCCATCGCTTTATTCGCCAGAGTAGGAGGGGGTATCTATACTAAGGCTGCCGATGTGGGCGCTGATCTCGTAGGAAAAGTGGAAGCAGGAATCCCAGAGGATCATCCGCTTAATCCAGCAACTATTGCTGATAACGTAGGAGACAATGTAGGGGATGTAGCCGGTATGGGAGCAGATTTGTTCGAGTCATACGTAGGGTCCATTATCGGGACCATGGTACTCGGAGCAACTTTCATGTCTTTACCACAGTTTGCAACTTCTAATAATTTTGGTGGCATGAATGCTGTTTTATTACCTCTGGTATTAGCAGCTACAGGGATTATTACTTCTATCATCGGTACTTTCCTGGTGAAGGTGAAAGATGGTGGAGATCCACACAAGGCTTTGAATCTGGGAGAATTCACTTCAGCGATACTGATGCTGATATTGACTTTCTTCATTGTAAAGTGGATGTTGCCTGGAGAGTGGGCAGTAGGTGGACAAGCTTATTCTTCCACAGGAGTTTTTATTGCCATCATCATAGGCCTGGTTTCAGGATTGGCGATAGGTAAGATCACAGAATATTATACAGGTACAGGTACTAAGCCCGTACAATCGATAGTGGATCAATCCGTCACTGGAGCAGCGACGAACATCATCGCTGGACTCGGTGTGGGAATGAAATCCACAGCTTTACCTATACTGGTATTAGCAGCAGCTATTATCGGAGCACACCACTTTGCGGGTCTTTATGGTATTGCAATTGCAGCGGTAGGGATGTTATCCAATACAGGTATACAGTTAGCAGTAGATGCTTATGGACCTATCTCTGATAATGCGGGGGGTATCGCTGAGATGGCGGAATTACCGAAGGAAGTAAGAGAAAGAACTGATAAGCTGGACGCAGTAGGTAATACGACTGCGGCGATCGGTAAGGGTTTTGCGATTGGGTCAGCGGCTTTGACGGCGCTGGCATTATTTGCGGCTTTTATGGCGACTGCAGGTATCAACTCTATCAATATTGCCAATCCCACCGTAATGGCGGGACTGCTTATAGGCGGTATGTTACCGTTCCTTTTTTCTGCGCTATCCATGAATGCAGTAGGTAGAGCAGCGATGGACATGATCCAAGAGGTAAGAAGACAGTTCAAGGATATTCCTGAATTAAAAGCAGCTCTTGCAGTGATGAAGAAATATGATGGCGCGGAGCAGAGCACTTGGTCTGCAGCGGATGTGAAGACTTTTGAAGCGGCAGATGGAAAAGCAGAGTATGATAAATGTGTGGATATTTCCACTAAGGCTTCTATCCGTGAGATGATCGTACCTGGTCTGATTGCCGTTATTTCACCTGTTATCATCGGATTCGGAGGTGGAGCAGAGATGTTGGGTGGTCTATTAGCCGGTGTAACGGTCTGTGGTGTCCTTATGGCCATCTTCCAGTCCAATGCTGGTGGTGCTTGGGATAACGCTAAGAAGATGTTCGAGGAAGGTGTGAGCATTAAGGGACAGATGTACTACAAAGGCTCGGAACCGCACAAGGCGACAGTGGTAGGGGATACAGTAGGTGATCCATTTAAGGATACCTCAGGACCTTCATTGAATATCTTATTGAAATTGATGTCAGTAGTGGCGTTAGTTCTAGCGCCTTACTTATAGAATACTCAAGGCAATGGCCTTATACATATAAAGAGAATGGCTTGTTTCAGTAATGAAGCAAGCCATTTTTCTTATAAGGCTATGGCCAAAGCGTAGTAAGTCTTAAGTGCAACTAATTATTTGGTTGCACTTCTGCGTTCATAATTAGAATATGTGGTATGACGAGAATAGCTGTGGGCTTTTCAGTTCTATTGATTCTGAGTTGTTGTAAGCTGTGATCTATCCAGGCCAGATCCTGCTTTCTCGGTATTTAATGGTCCACTCCATAAAAACTGATAAAAACTAAGTAAGACAAGGCGGTAGGCCTACAGGAGAAATATGGAGAATTTGTCAGGGATTATCCAGTGCTGATGGAGATTACCTCGGAAGAATTGGTTATTCCTGAGACATATTCCTTGAAGGGCTTCCAGGACATCGTAAATTGAAAACACAATTCGCGATATTACAGGATTCTGAAGACATGATAACGGCTCTGGGTTGTTATGAATTTTCTCTGAATTCTGATGACGGTTCCCTCTTATGGGTAAAAGATGAAAAAGTGGTGGACATTGATCTGGCCATGGAATGAAAATGAAAAAGGACCTCAAAAAACCTGTTTCAGGAACTTATCTTGTCCCAGTCTGGTATTTCCAAAGTTATGTAGATCGCTTCTGTATATAGGTCATGCTAAGGTCATAAGTACGCTTGCCTACTTGTCCAGTGAGGAAGACAGATAAGGATGACACTGCTCAATTCTGTATTCTTTACCATTGGATCTACAGTCTGAGTCTAACGGAAATCCGTTAAGCAAAAAAATATTGCGAGAAGATCTGTTCTCTAGAACCCAAAGAAATCAATATAAGCGGCCACACAGGTGATGTGGGCTCCACTACTCATAATCAGACACTTTCATCCCATCGAGAGGAGATTGTGCTGAAAATCCTAAAAACTTGTATGAAATTGACAATATGATCCTGAGGGCAATCGGAAAAGAATAATCAACACCATTGACTGATAATTACACCCTATATAAGAGAAACAGGAATAGAGGCGTGAAGATATTATTGAAATATTGAATTCACTTTTTATTACCATTACTGCAGTTTTCCTGCAATAAATCCCGTAGTCCACGCTGCTTGAAAATTATAACCGCCTGTTATAGCATCGATATCCATCACTTCTCCTGCAAAATATAGCTGAGGTATAATCTTACTCTGCATCGTATTCATATCTATGTCATCTAGACTTACACCACCACAAGTGACAAATTCTTCTTTGAAAGTTGTTTTTCCACTCACTTTATAGCGATCATTAGTGAGAATGTCTTTGAGTTTGTTGTGAGATTTTGATCCTAGTTCACCCCACATCCTTTCATTTGAAATTTTTGCTCTATCAATCAGGTATTCCCATAATCGATTTGAAATTCCAGTATATGGACGATAATTGATAATTTTTTTCTTTGAGTGCTCATTTGAAATCGAAATCAACTGCTCTTTAACCAAGTTTTTATTTTTTTCATTGACCCAGTTTACAAGAATTTCAAAGTCGTAATTGAGTTCGCTCAATATTCTGGCACCAAATGAAGAAAGTTTTAATATTGCCGGGCCACTCATACCCCAATGCGTGATGAGTAAAGGGCCGTCAGATTTTAATTTTGTTCCAGGAACAGAAACCATCGTTTTTTCTACAACGATGCCCATCAGTTTCTTGACAGGTTCTGAAGGCATGTTAAAAGTGAATAGAGAGGGAACGGGGTCGACAATTGTGTGACCTAGGGTTTTCACCCACTCCAGACCTGAAGATTTAGGTGATCCACCAGTACAAATGATTACTTTATCAAAATATAGTGGTTGCAGCTCTGGTTTTCCAAAAGATATTTTCAATTGTCCATTATGATTTTTTATTGATTCTACGCCGCTACTCAACTGAATTTTAATTCTATTTTTTCGGGCCTCGTTCACAAAGCAATCGATTACTGTTTGAGAATTTTGGCTCTGAGGGAAAACACAGGCATCTTGTTGTATGACTAAAGGCACATTTCTGGACTCAAACCAGTTCATAGTGTCTCTGGTGTTGAATAATTTGAAAGCTTTTCTGAGTTTTTTTCCCCCTCTCGGATAGGCTTTGCACAATTCCGATACTTTGAAGCAACCATTAGTCACATTGCATCTACCACCACCTGAAATTTTAACCTTTGATAAAGTTCTTTTAGATTTTTCAAAAATCACTACTTCTGATTCCGAATAATTTTCCTTGACACTTAAGGCAGAAAAAAATCCAGCTGCGCCGCCGCCTATTATTGCAATCCTCATGAAATTGTGTTGTAAACACTTGAAACAAAGCTAATTATAGTCATTATAATAGAGTTTGAAAAAATTGTGAGTGTGATGGTAATAATAAATTCTGTTCTTAGTCGAAGGTAAATTAATCAAATGCTCAGGGCCTTATTTATTTTTAGGTTGTAGAATTACTTTTTTGATAAAAAATTGGAACATTTCTTGACATTATCACAAAGAAATCGGCTAATATATTTTTTAGATAGCCTTTTTTAAGCAAAGAGTAAATAAACTTTATACTCTTGCATACTATTAGTGACGAACATGGTATATATTTGTTATATATTATAAAAACATTTTTTTAATCAAAAGTAAATTATTCAAAAGCTCTCCTCAATTTTGGAAAATTGTAATGGGCTAGAAGAAATTCAAATTATGGCAAAAAGAAGAAAATCTAACACTACTGCAGCTGCAAAGAGAAAAGCAGCAGCCTTAGCAAAGAAAAGAAAAGCTGAAACAGCTATGAAAGCAAAAGCAGCAGCAGCAGCTAAAAAAGCAAAAGCAGCAGCAGCAAAAGAACGAAAGGAAGCAGCAGCAGCTAAGAAAAGAGCAGCAGATGCTAAGAAGAGAGAGCAAGCAGCTGTTGCAAAGGCAATCGCAACTGTAAGAAGACAAGAAGCCGCTAGAGAGAAGAAAAGATTGGCAGCTCTTAAGAAAAAAGAAACTGCAGCTAGAAAAAGAGCAGCAGCAGCAGCTAAGAAAAGAGCAGCAGCAGCAGCTAGGAAGCAAAGAGCAGCTGAAAAGAGAGCAGCAGCGGCGGCAAGAAAGAAAGCAGCAGCAGCTAAGAAGAGAGCAGCAGCGGCAACAAGAAAGAAAGCAGCAGCAGCTAAGAAAAGAGAAGCAACTGCAAGAAGAAAAGCAGCAGCAGCAGCCAAAAGAAAAGTTGCAGCTGAGAAAAGAAGAGAGTCAGCAGCAAAGAAAAAAGCGGTAGCAGCAGCTAAGAAAAGAGCAGCATCAGCTAAGAAAAAAGAATCGGCAGCTAAGAAAAGAGCAGCAGCAGCAGAAAAGAAGAAAGCAGCAAAGGCTAAGAAAGCAGCAAAAAAAAGTGCTAAGAAGGTAAAAGCCCAAAAAAAAACGGCTAAGAGAAAGCCTGCTAAGAAGGCTAAGAAAAGATCGACTAGAAAAAGAAAATAGTCGTTCATAAGTAATATAAAGGCCAAGGTGTTATCATCTTGGCCTTTTTTGTTTCCCTACAACTACAGTGGAAAATGCCATAAAGTCCCTTCTGGAAAGGATTCATCTGATATTCAGGCTACTTTTACCCCATAACTTGTGTGATATGCAAAGACTTCTAATTGTGATGTTAGTACTGATATCTAAAGGAACTCTTAGATGTCAGAGTGAGCTTATGGGATATTGGTCTGGAAGAATAGACAAGAACTTAAGAGTGGAATTGAAAATAGAAGTAGATTCTACCGTCACCCATGCCTCAGTTCACCTTCCTATGCTAGGGATTACTGTGGATACTGAATTACAAGAAGAAATAGGTGGTAAGGAGTGGCTGGCAACTTTCTCATTAACGGGTACACAATCGATTCAGCTTTTCTTAAATCAGATAAATAAAGATTCGCTCAATGCAGAGTGGCATCAGAATGCAGTAGTAGAACCCATCATTATGACTAGAGTGGATTCATTCTTGCCGCCTGCTCGGTCACAACTTCCGTTAAAAGCTTATGATTACTCTGAACATGAGGTCTCGATATACAATAGTCTTGAGGATTTTACTCTTTCTGGAACCTTGACTTTACCTGCCACCGGTAAAAATTTTCCTGTGGTTGTGCTCATTTCTGGCTCAGGTCTTCAGAATAGGAATTCAGAGGTGTTTGACCACAAGCCCTTCCTTGTTCTGGCCGATCATCTCACGAGAAACGGAGTAGCTGTATTGCGATATGATGAGCGTGGAGCCGGAAAGTCAGAAGGAAGTTATCATGATGCCACTTCTGAGGATTTGAAAGGGGATGTATTGGCAGTAGTCAGAAAAATGGATAGTCTTGGTTATGAGCATATAGGCCTGATAGGTCATAGTGAAGGCGGGATGATAGCGCCGATGGCCGCAGTGGAGGAAGAGCGAGTGGATTTCATAGTATCGTTGGCAGGACCCTCTTTACCTATTGCGGAGTTGATGATTATCCAGAACGGTAATATTCTCAGAGATCAGGGAATCGACGAGAGTGAGATAAGTGATTATCTGATCTTTTTAAGAAAAGCTTATGCCCTAATTGATGTAGAGTCACCCAAAGACTCGTTGTACGGTCCACTAAAAAAATTGTGTTACGAGTTCTATGAGAGCAGGGACAGCAGTAGCCAGAAAAATTATGGTCCGTCCAGAGAGGCATTTTACTTTCATAGCGCCGGTTCCTATTTATTGCCGTGGCTACGTTATTTTATTAATTATGAACCTGGACCTATTATTGAGCGCCTCAGCATCCCAGTCCTAGCTTTGAATGGAAAAATGGACATTCAAGTGACTGCCTTGGAAAACATACGGGGTTATAGCCAGCATTTGGCCAAGAGCAATGCGCCACATTACGAATGCATAGCACTGGATTCCATCAATCATCTATTCCAGAAAGTCGATGACTGGAATACTTACGAGTACTATGAATCTGAAGAAACGTTTAACAAAGGGGTGATGGATAGGATAGTGGAGTGGATTGCAGGGTTGAATTTGTGAAGCTAATGAGCTCTTATTTTTTTTGAACAGCCAGTTGCTTGATAACTTATTAGCCAAAGCAACTTACTCATTTTCATATCTTTGTTCCTTTTTCAAGTGTCTTATAAAAACAAAGAAGTGTCCTTATTAACTCGTGCTAAAATGTATCTTGGAAGAAGACTGATGCGCAATGTGAATCCAGCTGCTTTTTCTCATTACACTAAAATTGCTTTCAAGCCAAGTCATTTAAATTCTTGTAAGAATCTTCCTGATAGAGATACACTGATAAATCTACTTCCTAAAAATGCTGTTGTGGCCGAGATAGGAGTCAATAGAGGAGAATTTTCTTCCAAGATATTAGCTCAATGCAAGCCCGCCAAGCTTCATCTGGTGGATATGTGGTCGACTGATCGCTATCATGTTGGAATAAGGAAGGAAGTGGAGAGAAAATTTGGCCAAGAGATAGAAAAAGGCAAAATTGAGATTAATCTCGGGATGTCTATTGAAGTTATTCCTACTTTTCCTGACAGCTACTTTGACTGGGTTTACTTGGATACAGATCACCTCTATGATAATACCAAAAGAGAACTCGATTTATTAGTTCCTAAAATGAAAGCTGGAGGCATCATTGCGGGACATGACTATATTCAAGGAAACTGGGATGGCGTCGTCCGCTATGGTGTTATAGAGGCGGTGAGGGAATGTTGCCTCAAGCATGATTTCGCTTTGATATATCTCACTCATGAATTGGATATTCATCCGAGTTTTGCCATATGTAAGATTCACTGATCAGGACGTAAATTCTGTAAGATTTCTAAGACTTTCTTACCAGGTGTAGCTTTCTTTCACCATATTTTTCAAAGCTTAGGTTAGAATCGGCAAGAAACTGATCTGTAGCTTTCTGACAGCCCGACCACACAAAGTAATCGTCTAATATGATTTCACCACCTATGCTGAGATGTGGGACTATTTTATTCAGGCAAACCATCACAGATTCATACCAGTCGCAGTCAATGTGGGCAAAAGCTACCGGTTCTGAGATTTCCATGGTTTCCTGAAATTTACCTTTGATGAATTCTATTTTTTCATCCAGGTCGATACCAGCTTCAGTAAAGTTATTTTTCACTCTTTGGAGCAGGTCTTTTTCATAACCATAGTATGTATCGTTGTTGATACCAGTGGATTTACCACTTTTGATGATTTCATAGCGTTTGTGCACATCATCTTCATCATCTCCTGAAGGTGGTGGAATCATATCGAATACATCGTAGATTTTAAAAGTTCTCAGAGGGCCTTTTTTGTCAGCTATGTAAATGGCACTTCCACCCAGTGCACAACCTGCCTCCATGAATATTCCAGAAACTTTCTGGTCATTCAGTCGGTGTATGGTTTTATCCAAGGCTTGGAAATCAATAGCTTTAAGATAGGACAGGTTATTATCCAGAATGTGTTGCATGACGGGGTCTTGCTTTTTTATTTTGTTATTCTGGTAAGCAAATAGTAATTTCTTAATCATCTTGGGAATTTTTCATGTACGATACGACTGATTTTTTCCTTGTGACTCTGGGGTAATGGAGATTTGTTTTCTGCGTGATCCCAATCTATTGCTTTATCAGACGTTCCTTTGAATAGTTTGTAGGCATTGAGCTTACGTAGCACCTTGATGTGTGGACGGTTACTACTGAAAGGTATTGAAGATTGAGATACAATATTCATCATATCCAAAATGCCTTTGAATCTGGCTCTAGCACCTTTTCGATCGTAGCCTAGATCCATGAAATATACTGGCGTCCCATAAGCTAGGCAGGGTAGTGCACAATGTATGCGGGAAGTTATCACCAGATCAGCTGCCGCGTATCTATCGACATATTGCTCAGCAAGGGCAAGCCGCTCAGAAATAGGGAGATGCTTTATTTTTTTAGAATGTCTGACTACATCAACTTTGGATTTCAAGGAAGGTGGAACCATCTTATCAATGAAGTAGTCCTCATAGTCTTGATTGTTCATTTTGAGAAAAGCATCCACAAATAGAATCTCACCAGAGGATTTTAGACCTTTCTTCTTCTCTAGAGTTTGTGTCAAGCAAGAAGAGTAATAAGCGTCCACGCCTATGGCTTGGAGAATATCTTTTGTTTTATGATCTCTACAGCCGATGGGACCTTTACTATTGTAATAAGCTGCGAGCTCTGGTCTGGCCATGATTTCTTGGCACTGATTCAAGCTACTGATATGAAAGGAAATAAAAAGAGGATCTATTTTATCTGAGGGTGGCCAGTGGGTTGGATCCCACATAAAATATCCATTACACAAGGCATTGACTTCTGGGCCGTTGTAAGTGTGCATCTGCTCTCTATCCAGATAAGTATCCACGTTACCTATGAGCTGACTGGCTGCGAGGGTCTGGATATCATCTCCTATATTATCTGTGTCTTTGTAGTATATGACTGCTCTGTTCAATATTCCAATTTGTACTGTGTTAAGCAGGGTAATATAAATGAATATTGTAATATGTTCATATATTTTCTACATTTAAGCTGCCTATGCAATCAGTAATTCTGAAAATCATCCTATGAACCTAGTTGTTCAATCTCCTCTGAAACCAGGCTACTCAGAGACCTTCATCAATGCACACCTCCAGCACCTCCCCTTCAATACTTTCAATGTCTATTCCTTGCCTAATAGAGGATATTACCCATTATATGATGGTTTAGACAATAAGCTCTTCTCTACTAATATTATTTTCAATTATCTGGAAGCAGGCATCGACAGATTATTTGCAGAGTCTGGCATAGGCTATTGCTTACGCAGAAAGGCTTTAGTTGATTTTTTAAGAGGTCAAATGATAGGTGCAGTCTTAGCAGAATACGGTCCTACAGGTACTTACTTGATGGATATCTGTGAGCAATTGGACATTCCTATTATTCCTTACTTCCATGGCCGCGATGCTTTTCATTATGATACCTTGAAAAGATTTGGAAAAAAGTATGTTAGACTTTTCAGACAAGCACCATATATCTTTTGTGTTTCCAAGGCTATGAAGATTCAACTGATGAAATTGGGGGCACCAGAGGATAAAACCATTATCAATCCTTGCAGTCCTAATACTGAAGTTTTTACTGATCAAGGCTTAGAGCGACGAGCCAACTCATTTCTGGCAGTCGGTAGATTTTGTGATAAGAAAGCACCTTTATGGACAATCCAAGCTTTTGAAAAATTTCTCGCTGTTCACGCTGATGCGCATCTTGATATGGTAGGAGATGGACCTTTATGGGCAGCTTGTAAATCCTATATCGCTGAGAAAGGATTGCAGGATTCTATTAAACTTCTTGGTAGAAAATTACCCCAAGAAGTAGCTAACTTAATGAATCAAACATCAATTTTTCTTCAACATTCCATCAGAGCTGCAGATGGAGACTCCGAAGGCACGCCTGTGTCTATTCTAGAGGCAATGGCTTGCGGTTGTCCAGTTGTATCGACCCGACATGCTGGAATTCCAGATACTGTAGAAGAGGGAGTTTATGGTTATCTGGTGGAGGAAGGTGACATAGATGGTATGGCTACACAGATGCTCAAACTAGCGGAGCTGTCAGACCTTAGTGTATGGAGGTCAGCATGTCAAAAGAATATCCAAGAAAATTATAGACTAGATCAACATATTGATAAGATTACTGCAATCTTGAATAAGGTGATCTAATCCTTTGAGTGGTTTAGCAGCAGTCTTAGACTCTATCAGTATTGGTTTTTATGATTCTGTGTAAGGATGTTGTTCCATCTTCAAATCTGAGAACAAGTAAATAGACTCCTTGAGATCCAATCAATTGAAAATTAGGTGATTCCATATTCATAATAAAAGATCCATTCAAATCATACATTTTTCCTGATGCCAACTTTGTTTCCTTTTTAGGGACAATTGTTACATTACCGTTGGTTGGGTTGGGAAAAATTTCGACTTTATTTATGCGTTCAATATTAGCAGTCGAATTGACCTGTGAGCATAATAATTCTATTTCTTCCATTGATAACTGCCTGTCATAGATTCTAAATTCGTCAATGTTTCCTGCGAAAGGTTGGATGGAATTGCTATTGAGAGGTGTTCTCATTCCTAGAAATATGTCACTGTTACTGATAAATGAACAGCTCGATGAATCTTCCATTGTTCCTATCAATTCGCAATCGACAAATAGCTCTAATAAGTTGTTTTCTGTTAGTTGGTAGACGATATGATGCCATTCTTCATCATTATAAATAGGCTCGCTTCTTATGGAAATTACATTCCCACAACCTGGATTATTACTGTCAAATCTAGAAACTGAAACCTCTCCTGGATTAGAAGCAGATTTTGTAGTTATTCGGACAGTATATGAATAAGGGTCGCCAAGACTTGCTGATTGCCATTTCGAAAGGATATCACTTGATGACTCTCCAGAAGTTGATTCTCCTGCTTTGAACCAGAGGGATATGGCAAAAGATTCTTGATTATTGAAATCTAGCGCATTGGCGTTTAGAATTTGGATATAATCATCAATTCCATCAAAAGAAAATGACCGCTCAAAGAATCCATTCTTATCAGAATCTAAAACAGCACCTGATATTTCAGAAGTATGATTGCTTCCACTTTCATCATTAGCATTGCCATTGAATGGAAAATAAGCCTGAAGACCATCAGACAGTTCAATCTGACCTGAAACAGAAAGAGACACAAGTACCATGGATATAAGTAAAATCAGTTTTTGCATATGAGATTGTCAGTGGTGCATACACCTAAATTTATCAAATAGTAATGACAATACAGAAACTAGTGCTCCCCAAAAAAAGTAGAAGGCTGCTCCATCTTTTTGGAACAACCTTTCTACTGACACTATCTATCTGTTATCTCTTATTTCATCGTAGTATCATTATCTGTTTAGTAATAACCTTACCGTCGTCATTCATCACCCGGAGTAGATAAGTACCGCCTTCGAGATCAGAAACATTGGAGCTGATGCGATCCGCAACTTCCAGTTCTTTTAGTTGTCTACCTTGTATGTCAAATAAGCCTATCGCTGTAACAGAATCTGACTGATTCAGCTCCACATTCATCGTAGTGGATACTGGATTAGGATAAACCTTGACAGTCAGCACTTCTTCACCATCTTCCAGTTCATCATTTCTGTCTAGCGTAGCTGGCATTTCTTCAGTAGTTGTGCTCACTCCATTGTCAGAATGATCCGCCTTATCAGATGATGGTATATTCATAGTAGTCAGCAATACAGGATCTGACTGACTAGTGGATTTCAGCCCAGCGATATCGCCATCTGGTTTCAGTGTACCATTGATCACATTGATACAATAGTCCTCTGTCTCACCATATAAATACACCTCACAAGGATCAGTGGCATAGCCACCTAACTTACACGTCACTCTCATATTACAAGTACCATTAGGAATGCCTGTAGGAATTGTGATTCCTCCGTTTATCACTGAGCTGGCCGCACCATATGCTACAAACTCATAGTTGTCATAGTAATCACCATCCTGGTTGAAATCAATCCATATAGTCCAGTAAAGTTGGTGAGGCTTAGCTCCTCCAAATCCTGGTGTCAAACTGATCGGGACATACAAGCCTGGCTCTATCGTCTCACATATGGAAGTGAAGTCAGCATAACCTCCATTGTCTCCTGAAGTATTTGATATGCTGCCGAAATCACAACCATCTATGTAGTGATAAGTAGATACTAGGCCTCCTGAGCTACAAGTCGTATAGGTACATTCTTCAACAGTAACATCAAAACTGCAAGTCTCAGTTGACCCACATGGATCATTCACTGTATAAGTCACAGTATAGGTTCCAGCGTTCTGTGCTGAACCAGCTGCTGGTCCAGCTGTCTGGCTTATTGTCGTGCATGGTATCTCCATGATGAATTCTAATGAGTAATTGTTATTCTGATCATTCCATTCTCCTGTACTCAACATTTCACAGTAATCCTGGTAGCCGTTGAAATTGTTTGGCTGACCTGGGTACCAGTTAGTATAGTTTACAGGCTGTCCATTGCACCAAGTGAAATTTCCTTCACTGTTCACATCAGTCAATCCTATCCACGCTGACTGTATGCTCAGCTGATCAGCTAAGAATTGATTTTCTTCCATACTATTCACATCGGCTAGGAAACCGCCATTGGCTTCACAGACTTGCTTAGCTACAGGCCATTGAGCCGGCTGCATGGAGCAGTAATAGTTAGACCCTCCATGGTTACCCATATATATGAATCCTGGTATGTTCGCTCCAGTAGTGCAAGTCGTACAATTCGTTGTGTAACTCGGTGGTGTCCAGTTGATCGGCTCTCCACAAGCTACAGTCATATCAGCAGGACAATTATTGAATCCTGATCCACCCGCTGTGCACTCTACAGTCACATCAAATGAACAAGTCAATACATTACCACATAGATCTGTCACAGTATAAGTTACTGTAGTCAATCCACATTCGAAGGTGCTTCCTGGAGCATGTGTACTTGTTGTTATCGCAGTACCACAAACATCTGTCACCACTGGTGCAGTCCAGCTCACTGGCGTATTATCACCATTGACAGTAATGTCTGCTGGGCAACTGACAATCTGCGGTGCCGTATTCTCTATTGTTATTATCTGAACACAACTATCCATGAGTGTAGTCGTAGTTAATTCCGTATGCACTACGAAAGTTCTACCGATAGTTGCTTCTCCAGTACAAGTTCCGGTTGCATAAAGTGAATCAGAATGTGTCACACCAATTGTACAAAGTGGGTAACTCACAAAAGTTGCATTACCCGTTGCTGCAGGTGTTATATCCGCAGCTATACAAACTGTTACATCTGCTGGGCAAATTGCAATAGGTGCAATATCACATTCAGTACTGCATGATACGATTATGTCAAAGCTGCAAGTCGCAACATTGCCACAAGCATCTGTAGCAGTATATGTTATCGTCGTTGTTCCTTCTAGGAAAGTATCTCCTGAAGCAACAATATTTCCATCTTGGTCAGTAGCCACTAAGGTCATGGTGCTGCAATCATCTGACATGTTCGGTGTCGGCCAAGTCGCCACAGCTTCACATACTTCTGTTCCAGTTCCAGGACCTCCAGGTGTTCCAGAGCCTGTACCTGATCCAGTTCCGCCCCCTGTATTAGTAATTGTTCCTTGTAGGATCAATCCAGGAGAACAACCTGTCAAGACTGGAGGTGTCGTATCTTCCAGAGTTATAAGTTGAGTACAAGTCGCAGTCAGTGTTGCATCTGTAGGATCTGTTGCTGTCCACGTTCTTTCTATTACTTGTTGTCCAGCGCAAGGTCCAGTGCTTATTACTACGTCAGTATATGTTACAACTGGTGTTTCACAGTTGGTTTCTCCAGGTACTGCTGTCGCTGTACCTGATACAGAAGGTAATGGAATAGTTCCATCTGGGCAAGCGTTATAATCTGCTGGGCAGGTGATCAACGGTGTAGAAGTACATACTTCACAAGTTACTGTCACTACAAATGTTGTCGTCGCTTCATTTCCACAAAAATCGACGGCAGTACAAGTTACTGTCGTTGCACCTTCTGGAAAGGCATGACCACTGGCATAATCGCAGTAGTAATAATCTACTCCACAATCATCAGTTGCTGTTGGTATTGTCCAAGTTGCAACTGCCGTGCAGTTTGTTCCAGAACCTATGATGGAAATATCCACCTGGGTAGTAGAGAAAGTAGGTGCTATGTCATCATCCAAGGTGATCATTTGTACACAACTGCTACTCAAGTTTGTAGAAGGATCAGTCGCAGTCCATGTTCTTTGTATCACTTTGGCACCTGTACAAGGGCCATTGGAAATTGTCACATCATTATATGTAACCACTGGTGTCGTGTTACAGTTAGCACCGTTATTACCAGCAGTGGCTGTTCCAGCAACACTAGGTGAAGTATCACCTGATGGGCAAGTCATATAGTCAGCAGGGCAAGCTATGGTGGGAGCCGTATTACAACCAGTACACAATACAGTTATAGTAAATGAGCCAGTTCCGACATTGCCACAGTGGTCTGTCGCTGTATAAATAACATTGTAAGTTCCTTCCGTGAATACAGCTCCATTTGTAAACTGGCATCCAGAAGAGAGGACTGAACAGTTATCAGTTGCTGTAGGCTCTAACCAAGTTACCGCAACTGCACAATTATTTCCTGTGCCCGTAACTGTAATATTATTTGGAATATTAGACAGTACCGGTGGTGTATTGTCCACTAGTGAAATCACCTGAACACAAGTTCCACTCAATCCCGTGCTAGGATCAGTTGCAGTCCAATTTCTATGGATAGTCTGAGCACCTGCACAAGATCCATTGGTGATATTATCTGTGTAAGTCACATTAAGTGTACCATTACAGTTAGCACCATTGTTGTAAGCATTTGCAACACCAGTAACGGATGGAGAAACACTGGTCGATGGACAAGCTGTATAATTAGGAGGACATGAAGCAACAGGTGGTGTATTACAACCTGCACAAGTCACTGTCACTACAAACGAAGCTGTGGCAGTATTACCACAATTATCGATTGCAGTATAAGTAACAGTAGTAGAACCCTGACCGAAAGTGCTCCCACTTGCATAGTTGGAGTTTACACTTGCTGTACCACAATTATCTGCTGCAGTCGGTGTTGTCCATGTAACGGGAACTTGACAGTTGCTACCGTTTCCTGTTACTGTTATATTATTAGGAAGGTTATTGATAACCGGTCCTGTATTGTCACCCAAAGTTATCAGTTGAATACAACTTGTATTCAAATTGGTATTAGCGTCATTAGCTACCCATGTTCTCTCTGCAACGAAGGCGCCATTACAAGGTCCATTTGAAATCGTATTATCTGTAAAGGTTATGGAAGGAGTTGCTGTACAATTTCCAGTTGCGAAACCATTGGCAACACCTGCAAAAGATGGTGTCGAGCCACTGCCTACACAAGCTGTATAGTTTGGCGGACAAGAAATCCCTGGAGCTGTATTACATACTTCACAAGTTACAGTCACATTGAATGAGGCTGTCACGCTATTGCCACAATTGTCTGTGGCTGTATAAGTCACAGCTGTTGTTCCGGCACTGAATGAACTTCCATTAGTATGGCTAACAGTTAATGAGGCGATGCCACAATCATCTGATACAACAGGCACGTTCCAAGTAATGGGCACTAGACATCCAGCTCCTGTTCCAGTTACCGCTATATCACCAGGAACATTACTGAATACTGGGATAGAGCCATCTGTTACGGTTATCGTTTGATTACAAGTCGTTGCAAGATTATTAGATGGATTAGTTGCCATCCAAGTTCTATTGATCACTTCTGCTCCTGCACAGGGACCTGTAGACTGAACTACATCCATGTAAGATATGTAAGCCGAGCCGCTACAATTAGGACCAGTTATGGCTCCTATGGCAGTCCCCGTAAAGGTAGGATCGGTATCTGAACCGAGGCAAGTCGTGATTGATGCTGGGCAACTGATGGTAGGCGGTGTCGTACAGCCTACACATTGTACAGTTATTGTAAATGACGCTGTCGTCGTGTTTCCACAGTTGTCTACTGCTGTATAAATGATGCTGGTCGTACCTTGGGAAAAGATCATTCCGCTGGCAATATTCGGCGTCAATGAACTTAATCCGCAATCATCTGTCGCCGTAGGGCTAGACCAAGTCACTGGAACTTGACAGCCTGATCCGTTTCCAGTCACGACTATGTTGCTCGGTAGATTAGCGATGGCTGGTGGATTGTTGTCTACCAGTGATATAGTCTGCACACAACTGCTCTGTAATTTGTTATTAGGGTCAGTGGATGTCCACGTTCTGTTGATTACTGATGCAGCTGCACAAGGTCCTGTCGAAACGACAACATCCGTAAAAGTTGTGTATGGTGTACCTGAGCAATTAGGTCCAGTAATCAATCCAAAGGCGTATCCCGTAGTACTTAGACCTGGTGTATTACCATCTGCACAAGCAGTGTAATTAGGAGGACAAGAAATTGTCGGTGGTGTAGAGCAAGTGGCAGTCGTACAGTTAATGGATACTGTGAATGATCCAGTTACGACGTTACCACAGTTATCCACGGCTGTATAAGTTACGGTAGTAGAACCTTGACTGAAAGTCTGACCTGAATTATGAGAAGAGGTCAAGCTAGCCAATCCACAATCATCAGTTGCTGTCGGTGTTGTCCATATGGCAGCTGCTTCGCAATCATCACCAGTTCCGTCCAGCGAGATATTCCCTGGTAGATTAGTAATAACTGGAATTGTATTGTCTTGTAAAGTTATCGTCTGTATACAAGTTGCTGAGAGTGACGGAGAAGATGGATCACTTGCTATCCAAGTTCTGTGATAAGTGCCACCTCCGTTAGTACAATTGTTACTATTGACCAAGGCATCAGTGAAAGTGATAAATGGTGTTCCACAATCAGAAGATCCTGCCACAGCCGTTGCTACTCCTATGGCGGAAGGCGTTGGTAATCCTGTACCTGTAGGGCAACTCATATGATTAGCAGGACAAGTTATTGTCGGAGGAGTAGAGCATACTGCTGCAGAACACTGAACTTCCACATTAAAGCTTGCTGTAGTCACATTACCACAATTATCAGTAGCTGTATATATTATAGTAGTTGTTCCTTGTCCGAAGCTCGCTCCACTAGTAAAATCAGAAGTCACAGTATTGATACCACAATCATCTGTCACGGTAGGCTCCGTCCAGGTGGCCGTTGCTTCACAACTGGTTCCAGTTCCATTTAAAGTGATATTACCAGGAACATTACTGATTACCGGTGCTGCGCTGTCTCCTAATTCCAAGATCTGCACACAGCTGGAAGACATCCCTGAACTCAAATCAAATCCTGTCCAGGTTCTTTCTATTGTCAATGCACCATTGCAAGCTCCAAAACTAGTGATGTAATCACTGAAATACATGAATGGTTGGTTACAATTAGCTGCGCCAGGTGTGGCGGTTGCTACACCCGCTACAGATGGTGATGGAATACTTCCACCTACGCAAGTCGTCATATTGGGCGGGCAAGTCATCACTGGAGGAGAGCTACAGCCTGCAGCACATTCCACAGTAACATTGAAAGTGGCAATTACAGAATTACCACAATCATCGACTGCCGTGTATATTATATTGGTCAAGCCTTCGGGGAAAGATGTTCCACTGGAAAAGTTAGAACTTACAGTCGCTGTACCACAAGAAACAGTGGCCGTAGGTTCGCTCCATTTTACTAGCACTGCACAGTTAGTACCATTACCATGTACAGTTATGTCTGCTGGTATATTAGTAAGCACCGGTCCATTGCCATCAACTTCAAGTGAGATGGTTTGGACACAAGATGCAGTAAGATTAGAATTAGTATAACTAGCTGTCCAAGTTCTATCCAGAACCAATTCAGAAGAACAAGGCCCACTAGAAACAGTTACATCATTATAGGTTACGACTGGTGCTCCACAACTTGCATCTCCTGCTACCGCTGTTGCCGCACCCGTTACTGTAGGATCAGTTCCTGACTCAGGGCATGCCGTATGATTTACTGGGCAAGAGATGACTGGTGGTTGGCTACAAGAACAATTTATTGTTACTGTAAAGCTGGTCGTGGATTGATTACCACAAGCATCTTGAGCTGTATATATTACTGTTGTTGTTCCTTGTGTAAAAGTGCTGCCACTATTGTGAGTGGCACTCAGATTAGTTGTGCTGCATCCATCTGTTGCGGACGGAAGCACCCAAGTGGCAACTGCCGCGCAGTTAGCACCATTACCAGTCAATGTGATGTTCTGAGGTGTATTGGTTATAGTCGGTGCATTCACATCTATGAGGCTGATTTGCTGCACACAACTAGTTGTCAATGAATTATTATTCGTGACTGTTGCAGTCCAAGTTCTAGCTATTGTAAGCTCACCGCAAGTTCCATTTCCATTAGTGGTGACATCTGTAAAGTTTATTCCAGGTGCTCCGCAACTCGGATCGCCAGCGACAGCTGATGCCACGCCTGTGACAGAAGGTGTCGTTGTACTGCCAGGACAAGCTGTCACATCAGCAGGACACGTTAACACTGGTGCTGTATTACAGGCACATACCACACTCACATTGAAGCTGGAAGTTGACACATTGCCACAATCATCCACTGCAGTAAAAGTTACTGTTGTGGTTCCTTGCGTGAAGGTGCTGCCACTAGTATGAGTTGCGCTCAGATTAGCTGAGCTGCATCCATCTGTTGCTGTCGGTAGTACCCAAGTAGCTACCGCTTCACAATTGGCACCATTACCAGTCAATGTGATGTTCTGAGGTGTATTGGTTATAGTCGGTGCATTCACATCTACGAGGCTGATTTGCTGCACGCAACTAGTTGTCAATGAATTATTGTCCGTGACTGTTGCAGTCCAAGTTCTAGCTATTGTAAGCTGACCGCAAGTTCCATTTCCATTAGTGGTGACATCTGTAAAGTTTATTCCCGGTGCTCCGCAACTCGGGTCACCAGCAACAGCTGATGCCACGCCTGTGACAGAAGGTGTCGTTGTACTGCCAGGACAAGCTGTCACATCAGCAGGACATGTTAGTACAGGTGCCGTATTACAGACACATACTACAGTCACATTGAAACTATAAGTTGCCTGATTACCACAATTATCTACTGCAGTATAGGTAACTGTGGTCATTCCTTCAGTGAAGGTTGTACCACTGGCATGAGTTGATGATAACATTGCTGCACAATTATCTGATACTGTCGGTTCTCCCCAAGTGGCAACAGCAGTGCAATTATTTCCTGTACCGGTCAATGTAATGGCACTCGGTCCATTAGTAATTATCGGGTTGTTGTTATCTACAGCGGTAATCAGCTGTGTACAGCTGACATTACTATTAGTATTAGGGTCAGTTGCAGTCCAGGTTCTTTCTATTATGAAGGCACCATTACAAGGGCCTGAAGATATAGTTACATCACTAGAGGTCACAACTGGCGTACCACAGTTCGAGCTGCCCATGGAAGCAGTCGCAAATCCCGTACTTGCTGGGCTGGAATCCCCTAGAGGGCAGATTGTGATATCGGCAGGACAACTGAGTGTCGGTGCATCGCAACAGCTACCTGTCACAGTCACACTGAAATTGCAAGTTGTCTCATTTCCACAAAAATCTGCTGCAGTATAAGTTACAGGGGTTGTTCCTTGAGAGAAGGTGGCACCACTGAAATGTGTTGTTATAAAGTATTGTATTCCACATAAATCATCTGCAACTGGCAGAGACCAAATAGCCGAGCTGTCGCAATTGACAGATAGATCCAGGGTCAAGTCAGCGGGACAGTTAGTGATAGAGGGTGCCTGGTCATCCTCAAGGTATAAGGTCTGCTGGCAAGTGGAATGTAGTTTGATGCTTGCTCCTCCAGGAGGGTAGCTGGCTTCCCACGTTCTGTGTATGATCTTCAGACAGCTCGTGTTGCTGATGACCACGTCTGAAAAACTTACGACAGGTGTAGGACAATTAGAATCTCCAGGCATGGCAATGGGAAAGCCGGTGTTAGACGGATTCACATCATCAGAAGGACAACCTAGATAGGTCGGGGGGCAGAAAAGCACTGGAGCTGTCAGGCACATAGCCGACAAGTTATCCTGAGCCACTGGAACATCTGCATCAAAGCAGAAGTTTTCAGGTCCTCCATTAGCTGATGTAGTGCTTATTGCCACCATTATCAGGAGGCTGCAGCTTACGATCAGGTTAAGAAATTTTTTCATCATTTTAGTTTTTATCAGTGATTATGACTTGGCGATGGGTAGTTATTTATGTTGGTTGGTTCCATCGTTTACACCGACCTATACGTCGAGATGATTTTTAACGCTTCCTTGGTTCTGATTTTTTAGCTGTTAAAAAAACCTTAGTAATCCATGCATAATGATAATGTTGAGCTACCGCTGGCTGGAAATATGTCGTAAAACGCTGATATACAGGATGTTGTACTGAGGTTTTTCAGTTATGGACCAATAGGGTGGTCGTCATATTAATTTTAATAAATATGATGGACTGATGAACAATTAGTAATTATGAATATTGTCCAAAAAAAGCGCTGCCTGAGTAGGGATTATTTTATTGAATACGCGGTGGAAGGTGGAAACTGGTGATTATCGGAAAATGGATTTGTGAGGAAAGTACTATTGTGTAGAGTATGAAAGTGAACACTTTTGATAGCAGATTGAGCTAATTGAGCATGAGTTATTCAAATAGCTTACCGGTGAATGCCAGAATTAAATTAAGACTTAAGAACTTGATAATTCAGCAAATGCTATCAGGGTGAAGCTTATTTTCAATGTAGCGAATGCTGCAAGAGATGTGATTGTTGTGGATGGTGAATTATTAAATGCTCCTTTATTAGTTTCTAGTTATTGGCTTTAGAGCAAGCTATGTGTTGATAGCGCAAAACCAGTCAAGAACTATCCGATACTTTAACCCTAAAGAAAACCTAGACATTGTTATTAACGTATTTTTGTGGTCGGAAATACACCTACTTATGCTGAGGAGTCTGTCGGTTATTGTTTTGCAGTTTTTTTTCTTTTCCTGTGTATGTCAGGAAATGAAAATTAATATCAAACAAGACTTCAAGCTTTGTATTCACAAAACTTCTGAAACGCTAACCATAGATGGAAAACTAGATGAAGCTGTATGGTCTAGCACAGAACTCGTAACTGATTTCTGGCAAAAGGTGCCTTTTTTTGCTGAAGGCGCAGATCCGAGGACGGAGGTGCGATTGACTTACGACGATAAGTATTTATACGTTGCTGCAAAATGTTTTCAGACTGAAGACGTCATCATACAATCTCTCAAGAGGGATGAATACTGGGATAACGATGGAATAGCCATCATCCTCGATCCTTTCAATGCTCGTATCAACGCCAATCTTTTCGGGACATCTGCAGTAGGTGTGCAATGGGATGCCTTGTATTCTCAGACTTCGGGTATCAATAGTGACTGGAGTAACAAGTGGTATGTGGAGACTGATATTTCAGATACCTATTGGTCAGCAGAATTTGCAATTCCTTTCAAGATACTGCGATATAAGGAAGGTGCGGATGAGTGGGGTCTGAATTTCGTGAGGAACATCATGCATTGTAACGAGTATCACAACTGGACAGCAGTCCCAGAATCTTTCTGGCCACCCAATCCGGCTTTTGCAGGCACGATGGTATGGGATAATCCTCCGACAAAAAAAACTAAAAACTTCAATCTCATTCCGTATGTAACAGCTGGTGTCAATACGCAAGTGGGAGAGGAGCTGAGCACAGATTTTGATGTGGGAATGGATGCCAGAGTTGCGGTGGGCTCATCTCTTAATCTGGATCTTACTGTTAATCCTGATTTTTCACAAATAGAAGTCGATGAGTTAGTTACAAATCTTACAAGGTTTAATATTTTTCTACCTGAGAAAAGAACTTTTTTCCTGGAGAACGGAGACCTTTTTGCAGATTTTGGGTCGGGTGCTGTAAGGCCGTTTTTTTCTAGAAGAATAGGGCTGGATGAAGATAGACAAGCAGTTCCCATACTATATGGTGCAAGACTCACTGGGAATCTCAGTAAAGATCTACGAATGGGTTTTATGAATGTGCAGTCACTCAAGACGGATAATGCCTTGGCTCAGAATCAGACTGCTCTTTCCATGAAGAAGCAATTCGGTACTTCCTTTGTTCAGGGGATGTTTTTGAATAGGCAGGCGATGGCTGATGGAGAACTGGTAGACGGTGACTATGGTAGAAATGTAAGTTTGGAGTCAGCCTATTTCTCATCAGACGGACAAGTCTCTGCTTGGGTGGGTAGTCATCGTTCTTTTAAGCAGGGCTTTGAAGAGAATCAGGGCATATATAACTTGGGCTTTAATTTTAAGAATCCTTCTTGGGAGATCTTCACTGATTTTTTCATGGTGCAGGAAAATTACTTTGCCGACATGGGATTTTTAGGCAGAATTGATAATTACGATGCTGTAAGAGATACCGTTATCAGGGTGGGTTCCAATTCTTCTTACACTTCTGTTGATTATGTCATACGTCCTGAAGAAAGTAATGTTTCCAGACACAGATTAGGTGTGGAGAATTTACTAGTTTTCAATCCTGATTGGAGTTTTAATGAGCGCTATGACAGAATCCGGTATTTCCTGACATTGAAAAGTGGAGAGGAATTCGGAGTCCGATTCAATCTCAGTGAACTAGAATTATTATATCCTTTCTCTTTTACGGGCGAGACAGCTTTGCCAGCAGGCCGATATACTTTTAATGACTTGAACTTTGAATTTCAATCTGATCAGCGTAAAGCTTTTTCATTTTCATTGAGTGGAACGACAGGTGGGTTCTATAATGGAACACGAAATAATTTTGCCATAGATGCCCAATATCGTATTCAGCCGTGGGGGCGATTCAGCCTAGGGTATCAATGGAATGACTTATCGTTTCCAGATCCATATGGAAATGCAAAGATAACGGCCCTATTGTCGAAGGTAGAGATAGGTTTCTCTAAGAATTTATTATGGACGACTCTTTTCCAGTACGTTGAGCAATCTGATTTTATGGGTATCAACAGTAGGCTGCAATGGCGATTTTCTCCAATGTCTGACTTGTTTCTAGTCTACCTGGACAATTATGATATAGTGAGCACGATGATGGAGTCGAGAGCGGTCAGAAGTAATAATAGAGCCTTGGTGTTGAAGGTTAATTATTGGTATTAAATTTTTAGACACTAGACACTAGACACTAGACACTAGATACTAGAGTGCTAGATGCTAGGCGTTGGGGATGGGCCTGCGCCAGATCTGCCACTATTCTAGCTGCTAGACCAATAGACGCAACAATATTCACCCATAAGAGACCTATTAAACACTTTGAACCCTTTTAACTTTTTCTAATTTTGGATTTAAACAAAGTATCAAAGCATATGTCAGATAATAAGATCATTTTTTCCATGGAAGGGGTTTCTAAGACCTATCCACCCAAAAAGAAAGTACTCAATAACATCTGGCTTTCATTCTATTATGGCGCTAAGATCGGAGTTCTGGGACTCAATGGATCAGGTAAGTCCAGTCTCTTGAAGATCATAGCTGGTCTGGATACTAATTATGAGGGTAAAGTCACCTTTGATAAAGAATACAAAATTGGTTATCTGGCTCAAGAACCTGAACTTGATGAGACTAAGACGGTGAAGGAAGTTGTCCAGGAAGGTCTACAAGACATAGTGGACATCGTCAGTGAATATAATGCCGTGAATGAAAAATTTATGGAGCCGATGAGTGATGACGAGATGAATAAATTGCTCGAGAAGCAAGGTGAGTTGGCTGAGAAGATGGACATATTCAATGCCTGGGAGCTGGATCATACTCTGGAGGTAGCGATGGATAATCTCCGTCTGCCGCCGGATGATCAGCTGGTAAAGGTCTTGTCTGGAGGTGAGCGTAGGAGAGTTGCTTTATGTAGATTATTGCTCAGTAAACCTGATATTCTGTTGCTGGATGAGCCGACCAATCACTTGGATGCGGAGTCTGTGCACTGGCTGGAACAGTTTCTGAGTAGCTTTCCTGGGACAGTGATAGCGGTTACTCACGATAGGTATTTTCTCGATAACGTTGCAGGGTGGATTCTGGAGCTGGATAGAGGAGAAGGGATTCCGTGGGAAGGGAATTACAGTACGTGGTTGGAACAGAAATCCAACAGATTGGCCAAGGAGGAGAAGCAAGAGTCGAAGAGAAAGAAGGCTTTGCAAAGAGAACTGGAGTGGTCCAGGATGAATCCTAAGGCCAAGCAAGCCAAGGGTAAAGCTAGACTCAATGCTTATGAGAAAATGGCTGGTGCCGAAACCAAAGAACGGGAGTCAAAACTGGAACTATTCATTCCACCTGGGGAGCGCTTGGGTGATCAAGTAATAGAAGTCAAGAATCTGAAGAAGGCCTATGATGGTCGAGTTCTGATGGATGGCTTGAGTTTTTCCATACCTAAAAATGCAATTGTAGGCATTATCGGTGCTAATGGTGTAGGGAAGTCTACCTTGTTCCGAATGATAATGGGAGAAGAGGAGCCAGATGCCGGGGAGATTGTTATAGGTTCCACTGTAGATCTGAGTTATGTGGATCAGTCCCATGAGGACTTATTACCTGAAAAAACGGTCTTTGAAATAATGGGCGGCGGCCAGGACTTGATTACAGTCGGTAAGAAAGAGGTCAATGTCAGAGCTTATCTGAGTAAGTTTAATTTTGCTGGAGGTGATCAGCAAAAGAAGCTGGAGGTATTATCTGGTGGAGAACGGAATCGTGTTCATCTTGCTGTCACCTTGAAGGAAGGTGGCAATGTATTATTACTGGATGAGCCTACTAATGATATAGATGTGAACACTTTGAGAGCGCTGGAAGAGGGTCTTGAGAATTTCGCTGGTTGCATACTGGTTATTTCTCACGATAGATGGTTCATAGATAGATTGGCCACTCATATATTGGCTTTTGAGGATGAGAGTACTATAAGGTTTTATGAAGGGAACTTTTCTTCCTATGAAGCCCAGAAGAAAGCTGAGCAGGGAGAATTCAAACCCAAAAGACCTAGATTCAAGAATCTGATGTAGTAGTTATTTGCTGATTTAGATTTTGAGTTACTTTTACTGGCGTTTAGTCAGATCCCCTTTTTTCAATAAGGTGATCAGTTTATCTATGTCCAGTGTTTCAGCCGTGGACTGAGATTTAAGTTTCTTATATTTTTTCTGCAGGCGTTTGAGTTGCTTTTTTTGTTTTTTGATATTCTGCTCATAAGCCGCCTTGTCTATTGTTTCTGAAGATGGATTTTGAGTTATAAGGTTCGCTTGCATACGTTTTATAGTAGAATTCTTGTCCTCTACGATTGCCATGTGATCTTTCAGATCTGATTTCAGTTTTTTGATGGTTGCTGCATCTTGAGTACGGTCTGGACGAGTGGTTTCCAGAAGTAGTAATTTATTCTGAAGGGTTCTGTATTTGGTTTTTTGTTGGGTCAGTTCTTTCGCCAGCGCTTCATTATTGCTTGCGGATTTCATTTTTTTCTTGAGCAAGGAGATTTCAGCATCTTTAGTGTAGATTTTGGCCTTGGAATCTTCTCTGTAAGCTTTGAATTCAAGGAGTAGCTTATTAAGGTCAGCTTTACTGTTTGCTGAATCTTTTTGTAGAGCTTCAAGCTTACCGTTGTTGTTGAATATGAGCCAACTCAATACGGCACCACCCAGGCAAGCAAGCACATAATATAAAAAGCACATCCAGTCCATCTCAATTTAAGGTTAGTAAAGAGCAACAATGTAGATAGAAAAAGGGTGCCCTCAGTATGAGAGCACCCTTTATTAATGTCACTTTGTAAGCGTTTTGCTTATTTTCCTCCATCGAGTTTGTCTTGGAGTGTTTTTAGTTCGTCCCACTTCCCACTGGCTGCTAGCCCAGATTGTTGAGGCCAGGTCGTCGGATCATGCATCTGATATCTAGGACCTGCATCTGTTAAAATTTTCTTCAACTTGCCGAACTTAGAATCAGCCAACTGCGAGAATGTCTTGATTCCAGCTGCATTCAGCAAGCCTGCAATCTTAGGTCCTATGCCTTCGATCTTGGTCAAATCGTCTTTACCAGATGATTTTTTAGAGGTAGATTTAGCAGCGCTCTTCTTAGAAGTGCTACCTTTGGCAGCACTCTTTGTAGAAGTTGTACCTAGGCTTTTACTGGTTGTTTTGCCTGATACTTTGGTGGCTGTGCCAGTTACTTTCGTTGCTTTTACTCCAGAGCCTAATTCTCTTCTGTCCACTACGGTCGCTTCTCCACTCAATCTGGTTGTGCCCACAACTTTTCTTGAAGATTCCACTGTCTTCATTTTAGCGAGCATCTTCTGTAAGTTCTTCATGTCAAATGACTTGATAACTTCCACTTCCTTGATCACTTCTACTGGTACTTCCTTGATGATCTCTACTTCCTTAATGACTTCTCTTATGTTGTTGATCTCTTTCCATGCTACTACAGGAACTTTCTCAGTGACTTTGACTTCCTTGATAGTTGGTTTTTCTACTACCACGGGTACTTCTACTGTGACTTCTACTTTTTTGAATTCAGTTTTAGTTTTATAGATAGGAGTCGGTACTTTTTTGATCACTTCCTTTATGACTTCTATCTCCTTGATGATTTCTACAGGCACTTCTTTGATCACTTCTACTTTCTTGATCACTTCTTTCACCTTAGCGACAGGTACTTTTACTTTAACTGTCTTGAGTTTGATCTTTTGGGCGGTCTGGATAATAGGTACTTCTACCTTGACTTCTTTGATCACCTCTTTGATCACTGGGACTGGGACTTTGATTTCTTTGATCACTTCTTTGATCACTGTTACAGGAACTTTTTGCTTGACAGTTTTAACTTTCACTACTTCTTGAACCTGGATAACCGGTACTTCTCTTATCACTTCCTTGATCACTTCTTTGATTTGGATAACCGGTACTTCTTTGATCACTTCCACCACTTTGATCTTCTGCTCTCTTTTGTATACAACTACATTATTATTGACAGGTACTTTTACAAGTTTTTCTACCGTCTTTACGGACTTGACAGGAACCTTCTTAGTCAGTTTTACAGTTTTGATTTTTGTTTTACCTGGAACGGCAACAGCGATCTCTTTGGTTGTGACACCTGACTTTAGCTTGTGCTTTCTGAAAGTAGGTGATTCTTTGAGTATGCATTCATATGCCTTGGTGGCTTTTTCAATTGAGATATTGCATTTTTTAGCAACCTCATTGATGAGTTTTGATTTTTCGATCATCGCGTTTGTTTGATAAAGTGTGGTAAAAATTATTCAAAAGTTACTTACTTAAGCGAGCGCAAAATTATGTAAAAAATAAATAACTGAGACTTTTCTTTTTGAAAGAAGATAGGAAGTAATTTTTCTCGCTTTATAGTGAGAGCGCATTAGAGTTATAGGAAGAAATTGTAATCTGGAGAAATAGAAAAGGTGAGTGATTCTTGTTAGGAATCACTCACCTTTATCAATATTGTCTTGTACCGTCTAGCATAGATGGGAATATTGAATTATCTACCACCATCCAGCTCGTCTTGGAGCTTTTTCAATGCATCCCACTTGCCTGCAGCGGCTAGCTTTGATTGTTTAGGCCATGTGCCAGGGTTGTGCATTTGATATCTAGGCCCAGCTTTCTCAAGTATAGCCTTCAGGGTAGACACCTTGGATTTGCTAAGAGCTTCAAAGGTGGTGATCTTATCCTTGATCAATAATCCAGCAATCTTAGGTCCGATGCCTTCTATTTTAGTAAGGTCATCTTTCTTGCCGCTGGCTTTCTTGGTTGTAGTCTTGGATTTGGTCTTTGACTTGGCTGCAACATTTTTGCTTTTCGCTTTGCTTTTCCCCTTGCTATCTTCTGCTGATTTTGACTTAGAAGATGTTTTACTTGCTGTTTTGGTAATAGCTTTCTCTCTGGTAGCAACTGTTTTTGCTTTACCCATCTTCTTGCCAGTATTTTTAGTTCCTACTACTGATCTGGATTCTTCTGTTGCCATTTCTTGCATCAGCATTTGAAGGGCATTCAAATCGACAGATTGTGTAACTTCTACTTCTTTGATGATTTCAATAGGCACTTCTTTGATCACTTCTATTTCCTTGATCACTTCTATTTCTTTGATCACTTCCACAGGCACCTCTTTGATCACCTCTACTTCTTTAATCACTTCTACTTCCTTGATCACTTCCACAGGCACCTCTTTGACCACCTCTACTTCCTTGATCACTTCTACTTCCTTGATGACCTCAACAGGCTTCTCAACGATCTTCTCCACTTCCTTGATCACTTCCACTTCTTTGATGACCTCAACAGGCTTCTCAACGATTTTCTCCACCTCTTTGATCACCTCTACTTCCTTGATCACTTCTACCTCTTTGATCACTTCGACTTCTTTGATGACCTCGACTTCCTTGATGACTTCTACAGGCACTTCCTTAATAACCTCGACCTCTTTGATCACTTCTACCTCCTTAATGACCTCGACAGGCTTCTCAACGATTTTCTCTACTTCCTTGATCACCTCGACTTCCTTGATGACTTCTACAGGCACTTCCTTGATCACCTCTACTTCTTTGATAACTTCGACTTCCTTGATGACTTCTACAGGCTTCTCAACGATTTTCTCGACCTCCTTGATCACTTCGACTTCTTTGATCACTTCTACAGGCACTTCTTTGATGATCTCAACTTCCTTGATGACCTCGACTTCTTTAATGACCTCGACTGGCTTCTCAACGATTTTGTCTACTATTTTTTCTACCTCTTTGATGACCTCTACAGGTACTTCCTTAATCACTTCGACTTCCTTGATAACCTCAACTTCTTTTATGACATCTACAGGCACCTCCTTGATCACCTCTACTTCCTTGATCACTTCGACTTCTTTGATGACTTCTACAGGCACCTCCTTGATCACCTCTACTTCCTTGATCACTTCGACTTCCTTGATGACCTCTACAGGCACCTCTTTGATCACCTCTACTTCCTTGATGACCTCAACTTCTTTGATGACCTCAATAGGCTTTTCGACGATTTTCTCTATTTCAATTTCCTTGACGACTTCTACTTCCTTGACGACTTCCACCTCCTTGACCACTTCCACTTCTTTGATCACTTCTATTTCCTTGATAATCTCTACTTCTTTAACGACAGGAACTTCCTTGATGACTTCTATTTCTCTTACCTGAGAAGAAGTAGCACTAGCTAGTTGTGAAGTCCAGTTGGTCTTATCTGATTTGTATTGAGAATTGAGAGATTCATATTTGACTTTCCAGTCTCCTCCGCCTCCAGAGCCTCCTTTTTGATTTTTCAAGGCTAGATATTCCTTGTCACGGGCCTCATATTTTTTTCTCCATGCGGCAGCATCACCTGAGCCAGAACCGACTCCTTTGTTTTTGAGGGCAATATACTCTCTGTCCAGGTTGGCATACTTGGTTTTTAAAGAATTCAGCTCGTCAGAACCTGCAACTGGGCCTGAGCCTGAGCCAAATTTGTTTCTGAACCAGTTCCATCCAAATGCAATCCCAAGTAGCCAGGCTCCAAGCCCAAATAGAAGAGGCCAAAGAAGGCAAGGCAGACAGAAGCCGAAGGCAAACAGTTTTCCAAAACAGATAAATAATGTCATTTCAGTAATATTTTAAGTTCGTTTTTTTTTAATGGGGTTATTTCAAGGTTACTTCAACTCTACGATTAAGAGCCATGTTAGCTGGAGTATCATTAGGTGCTATCGGAGCATTAGGTCCAAAACCATTCGTATCCATCTTAGAGGCGATGACCCCACCATTGGTCATAATGTAATTCTTGATGTCATTGGCTCTATTCTGAGACAAGGTAACATTGGCCGCAAGGTTTCCTGCATTGTCAGTGTGACCATGCACGTCCAGTTTAGCGCCTGGCACTTTGTCGAGATAATAGAATAAGTCTTGGAAATCAGCTTGTTGTTGCGCATTGATGTTCGGTGTATCAGACCCTGTATTGAAATATAAAGTGACTGGCTTGCCGAATAATCGAGATTTGATATCCGCAATTCTTGTACTATTGTCTGCTAATGGAGCAAACGCCAGCATGGCACCTCTACGTAAGGTGTCATTTCTGAAGCAGCTGAGCTCTCTTTCTTCAGACTTGGTATCGAGCTGTTGTGAGGAGACGCCGAGATTTATGAGCCAATTCTTAATATCGTTGGCTCTTGCCTTCCCTAGATTCATTCCGAGTGGATTGGAATAGTTTTCATCATCATCATAGAGCCCAGTGATGGTTAGACCTCTCTGGGTATTAGCCTTGAGGTATTTGGCGATTTTGTTCATGCCTTGGTCCACACCAGTGTATCCAGCAAGGTGGGCAGCTCTGTTTTTCCTGAAATGGATGTCATTGGAGTTTTCGTAATTGAAATTTCTTCCATCTTTTACTTCCCAGCCACCGCATGCATCTGCAGCTATAGGAGGATGAATTAAGAAACTACAAAGAAAGTAAGCGGCCACAAGCCAGAAAAGAAAAAATAACAACCAAAGCCACGGTATTCTCATGTTTGTATTTAATTAAGTTAGGATAATTTAATCTTTTGGATTATTGTAGAAAAGGAATAAGAACTTTAGATATGAAATAAATTGCAACGATGAGGTATATAATAAATATGATCAACCAGAACCATTTAGATCTCATGGGTGTGCTTTAGAGGGTTAAGAAAGTAGATATTAAGATCAGCAGATCTGAATTCTTAAAAGAAAACCTACGCAAATTAAGGATTTAGCCTTATCTCGCAAAATATTTAATATACTATTAGGTCTCTTGCGAAATCCGTAAAATGAGTTAATACATTAAACAAAATTATATATGTTTAAAGTTGTATTATGGACGATTCGGAATTTAAATGATCAGGCCTTTATTAGACGTCAACTTTTCTGAAAAGTCAACTTTTAGCACTATTCTTATTGATATAACTTTTATTTCTATGCCTGACCGCCGTGATTTCCTTAAAAAATTGAGCCTAGCGACTACAATCACTACTGTGGGATCAGCTAGAGGATTAATAAAGGATCTGAGCACTGAAAAGTGGTTGCAGGTTAAGAAACAGTACCTTCGTGAGGCCAAAGGGCCTATCAATTTCAATACAGGAAGTGCAGGTATAATGCCTCTGCCAGTGCTATCAGCTTATCAGAGGAATTTAGAAGAACTGCATTCTGGTGCACCCTATGAAGTCTCAGACAATCACGCGACTCAGGTGTCGGACGCTATGAAGAGACTAGCGGAACTAATCAAGGCAAGTGAAGGCAGATTGGCACTTATGCCCAATACGACTGCCGCGATCAACGCAATATTATATGGTATATTCTGGAATGAGGGGGACGAGATAATATATAGTAATGTCGATTATCCACTGGTCCATAATACCATCAGGCTTTTAGAATACAAATACGGCATCGTCCCCAAGCGCATAGAGCTTGACCTCCAGTCAGATGATGTTTCAGCAATACTGGCAAAGTATGCCAAGGCTTACACCGCCAAGTCCAGGCTCACCCTCATCACGCATATGACTCACAAGGAAGGCCACATCATGCCAGTTCAGCAACTCATAGCTCAAGCACAGGAGCATGGGTCAGAGACCTTGCTGGATGGAGCACATTCGGCAGGACAGTTCGAGTTTTCATTGCAAGAATTGGGTTGTGATTACTATGCGACCAGTCTGCATAAATGGTTGTCGGCTCCTCTGGGGACTGGGCTGTTATATGTCAAGGAGACTAGTCTCAAGGATTTGTCACCTCCCATGTCCTACAATCCGGACATGCAGGATCGAATGTCCATGTTCACAGTGCATGGAACCTCTGCATTTCAGAATGCAATGACCTTGGGTGCCACATTGGATTTTCAGCAGGGCTTGGGCTTCAAGGTTAAGGAAAATAGATTGCGGGAAATGAAGACTTACTTCAGAGCAGGATTGGCTGAGCAAAGGGGGGTCGAGATCATTACCGATGCGGTCGCCAGTTGTGGAATATGTTCTTTTCATATTATAGGTAAGAGCAAGAGATCTTTGGTAAAGCGATTTGAAGAAGAGCATAATATTCATATCAAGTATACCAGCTATCCTGGCAAGAGAGGTTTTTTCAGAGCATCGCTTAACCTTAATTTGGACGAAAGTGATATTGATTTATTGCTGGCCAGTATCCATTGTTTCGCCCAAGAAAAATAAGTCGTGATAGGGTGGTTAGATAAGTTGAAGAAGCGTAGGGTAGTTCATATCAGTGTCGTCATTGCTTACATTTTATTGTTCATGTCGATGCATGTTGAGTTCGGTACTTGGCTCAATGGTGTTTTTGGTGGTTTATCTCGAGATAGTTATAACAAGGTGATTCTGACAATTGTCCTATTAGTCGGGTTGATATTTTGGGTTAAGAGTAGGGAGGACTGGAAGAAATTGAATAAAGATGTAATGCTTCGAGGGATTGGTATTTATACGCTAGGCGCAGTATTAATCTCATATTTTTTTCTCATGGTTATCAATGTGGAGGCGGTGCACTTTGTGCAGTATGCGATTTTGGCCATTTTGATTTTCCCTTTGTTGGGTTCTTACTTGTCAGTTGTGATTATATGTGCGATGGTGGGTGCCTTGGATGAGGCTTATCAATATTTATACTTGGATACGCGGGCTAGTTATTATGATTTCAATGATATTTTTCTGGATACCATAGGAGGAGGGCTGGGATTACTCTATCTGAAAATCAAGAATTACTCACCTATCCCTAAGAAAGTAAAATGGTATGCTAGAACCGAGTGGCTGCTGGGTGGTGTAATAGTGCTGGTCTTAACTGTGATGACAGTGACTGGAAATTTTACTGTTAATATGAATCAAGTGGAGCCAGCTTTTTTCACCTTGTTTAAAAAGCCTCCCGACGGTTTCTGGACCTATCCTAGGGGTCCCTATGCCAGATTTCATATTCTCAGACCGATACCTGGCCTATTATCGATCGTGGTCAGCTGCTATATCTATGGATTGCTGGATAGGGTAGAGTTGATTGCTGAATAGGGTTGTAAAAAGTGTGGGTAGAAGGGTAAAGAGTCTACGCTTGAGTGGGATCAACTATTGAGTCTTAAGTATATATGATATAAATTTATAATATTATTTTATTCATACAAAACATTGAGCAAATGGCAGTAATGAAAGTTATCGAGATCTTATCTAATTCCAGTAAGAGCTGGGAAGATGCAACCGCTAAGGGAATCGCAAAAGCATCCAAATCCATAAAGAACATCAAGTCTGCCTTCGTGCAGAGCCAGAGTGTGACGGTGTCGGCAGGTAAGGTCAAAGAGTACAGAGTCAATCTTAAGGTGACTTTTCAAGTCGGTTCATAAGAGACTACTGAACAGAGATACAATCGGAACTTGGCTGAGGCTGGGTTCCGATTTTTTATTGGACGCCTCAGTAATTTTTCATGACAGTTACAAAATCAAATTGGTAGTTATGAAACCACTGACTGTTTCTTATGTTATCATTACTCAAGATTCAGTTGCAGTTCACAGACATAGACACTCAAGAAAATATAGATGACCATATTATTAACAGGTGCTACAGGATACATAGGAAGGAGACTACTTCCAATATTAGTAGAGAATGGGCATGAAGTAATCTGTTGCGTTAGAGATCCTGAACGTTTTGTAGTGCCGGACTCCATTAAAAGTTCTATCGAGATTGTTACAGTGGATTTTTTGGAGAAGGCTTCTTTACAGAAAATTCCTAGAGAGATTGATGCCGCTTACTATCTGATTCATTCAATGTCCAATGCTGCTAATTATGATGAGCTCGAAGAAATAGCGGCTATTAATTTTAGGGATTACCTGGATACAACTACCGCGGAACAAGTCATCTACCTGAGTGGAATAGTGAATGAAAAAGAGTTGTCCAAGCACTTGAGTTCACGTAAGAATGTGGAGAGTATCTTGGGTTCTGGCCAGTTTAGTTTGACAACTTTCAGGGCGGGGATCATCATGGGGTCGGGTAGTGCTTCCTTTGAGATAATCAGAGACCTAGTAGAGAAATTGCCGATCATGGTAGCGCCGAAATGGTTGAATACCAGATGCCAGCCCATAGGTATAAGAGATGTGATAAAATTTCTGGATAAAGCTCTGCTCAATAAAACCTTGTATGATAAAAACTATGACATAGGTGGGCCAGATGTTCTGACTTATAGAGAAATGTTACTCAAGTTTGCTGAGGTCAGAAAACTGAAACGATGGATATATACGGTGCCTGTCATGACACCTAAGTTGTCTTCTTACTGGCTTTACTTCGTAACTTCTACTTCTTACAGGTTGGCTATTTCTCTTGTGGATAGTATGAAGGTTGAGGTGGTATGTAGGGATAGCAAAATAAATGAGATTCTAAATATTCATCCAGAAAAATATGTCAAGACGATAGAAAGAGCCTTTGTGAAAATCGAGGCTAATCAAATAGTGTCAAGTTGGATAGATTCCCAAGTAAGTGGTGTTAAGAACATAAATATTTCTGACTTCATAGATGTGCCGGACTATGGTTGTTTTAAGGATGTCAGAGAAAGAGATATTAATTCACGTGAGACGGTGATCAATAGGATTTGGGCTATAGGTGGTGATACTGGTTGGTATCATGCTAATGGTTTATGGAAAATAAGAGGTTTCATAGATAAGTTATTTGGTGGTGTGGGTTTGAGACGAGGTAGGAAAAGTGCTAGCATCTTGATAGCCGGTGATGCACTGGATTTCTGGAGAGTGCTGTATGCTAATAAGGAAGAGGGTAGATTGTTATTATTTGCTGAAATGAAATTACCAGGTGAGGCTTGGCTCGAGTTTAAAATCAATGAAAACAAATTGATTCAGTCTGCGACGTTCCGGCCACATGGCCTACTGGGCAGGATGTATTGGTATTCTGTATTGCCAATGCATGGGATAGTGTTTAAGGGGATGATCGATAAGATAACTGAGGGGTGAAATTGATATTATATTTGAGTTGCCTTTTTTCTGCTTGTTCTATTCGATAATATTATCACAAATCCAGTAATAACAAATTTTTCATGTATATCGGAGTGAAACGGAGCAGAGACATTCCCGTTCTCAGATAAAGTAAGTACAGCAGTATGCCCTATTAATTGTATCGAAGAGGACGAAGAATTCATTATAATATAGGATATTTTTTCAAAGAGAGTATCTTGAAACATAAATTCAAAGTAGACTGTAACTCCACAATTGCTAAGCTACAGCCTACGCTGAACTGGCTGGAGCTAGGACTCACAACTACATTTGTTAAAACAAGCATCATAAATTTCTAGAAGAATATCGCAAAGGATTAGATCTTATGACGACACTTATTAAAATCTAGTTTCTAATCTATGCGTTCATTTTAATGGAATCCGATTGCTGATTGATAGCTTATTGTGGACTTACATTATAATTCTCTAATTGGTAACTCCCTGTTCTTTCAATTTCTTTTTTTGCCTTCTGATACAAAGCCCACTGATCATCTGAATATTCTGGGTACCAAGTATATTTATACTTGAAAATTGAATCTTCTTTAAAGATTAGTCTTATTACATTTCGATCACTTGTCTTTTCTCTTAAACTTTTATCTAGTACATAAATACCCTTCATAGAAGTGTAAGGAAATGCAGCGGAAACATTTAGCTTAGATCTTATGTCTGGCCAGCGATGCTCTAAGTCAGTAACAGTAGTTTTAGCAGATATCTCTAAGCTATCTATCTGTAATTTAACATCTGATTTGGAAAAATCTACTTCAGAAAGATAAATAGTATCCATTATTTTTCTGTAAACAACGCCAGGTCGGTTTAGTAGACGGATGCAATCAAAATAAAATCGCCCTTGCTTATAATTAATATTCATATAAGCGCAGGAATCTTTTATCTCAAAATCAGGATTTAGCTCGTAAAATTCTTCTGTAGAAGAGATGGTAGGTAAGCCATTTATTTTGGAAGAGTAGGTTTCAATATGATATCTACCCTGATTCCTTTGAGGATCATCTTTGCAACCAAAAATGGTCGCAAAAACCAAAATACCAACTAATTTCTTCAACATGGGTCAATTATTGAATTTACAAATTCTTCATCGCAGTTATAATTAACAGAAAGCTGTAAAATAAATCTATTTGATCCTAGTGGGCTGTTAAATATATAGTGACTCATTGTACGAGGTCCATCATCAGACTGGCCATCATAAGAACCTTCTGCTGAAGACACATATCCACCCCAACTAAAATCTAAAATCATTCCAACTTGGCACCCATCGTAATTTGCTCCTTCATCTGGCCCTATTACATAGAGATTTTGTCCCATATCTTCTAAGTAATCTCTCCAATCAATTTGTTCATAAGTACCTGTTTCACAAAAGTACAATAGTCCACAACGTACAATATCAATAATATGATCAAATAATTCCTGTTCAGAAAGATTATCTGGATCTAATGATTTGACGTGTAATAACTTAATTTTTCCTTCCTCGTCTACACCTATTACATATCCATCTACTAAAACTACATCTAGTATTTCAGTATATATAATCTTAGTTTTTTTATGTTATAAGAAGTTAATCTAAGGCAACGGCAGTATTTCTCCATTATAGAGAATTAATCAACTAGGTCTAGTAGATTTAATAAAGTTTTAGGAACATAGGCTACAAGTTTATTATTAGGTATAAGAATTGAAATTATAGATTGTGACATTTTATTGGCAATAGAAGAGGGTAATAGTTCATTTTTTTTCATTTAGGTTTTTCACCTTCTCCAAGAACCGCCTCTTAACCTCCTCTATTCAGTAGTTTTTCCTTATCGGCACCAAACTGACGTGCCCATACTACCTAGTAGTCATTGCAAGTGATTTTACTAGGTGAGACATTATATTCTGGGAAAAATTCTCTGGTAGAAAAATGATCGGAATATGTATTGTTGATCAGATGGGAATGTCAGTCTATTCAATAAACTCTTGCTGCTGCATCGAAAAGAGAGCATTCGGATTAGCTTAATTTTTTCTTATGCCTTGAAGAAGTCTTCGTTATGGCAAGTCCAATAGTGTTAGACTACTTAATTTTAAAGTTGTACTTGTCTATTGCGATTGTATTTAGATGGGCAAGAAGGCCTAATAAATCATTTCCTATCTACACTGGAAATCACTACTTTTTGTAGTATAACCTATGTTTGCTGTGATATGAGGATGAGTAACAATGCTTCTTAGGAATAATTTGATAAATTTTAGTAATTGTTTAAGAGTTCTTTTTACAAGAGCATTCTCCGAGTGACCAGTATGAGCACCTCATTTTATTATTATATTTATAAAGAAAGAATTTCGACTCATACAATCCCATACCAATCCCTAAACTATGAAGACATCAATAAAGAAAGTATCAGATGAGAATCTCTGTATAAGTAGACGCCGTTATGGAAGAGGTTATCGATATTATGACGAGCACGGGGAAGTCGTAGAAGATAAGGCTCTACTCAAGCGCTTGCGAAAACTTATCATACCGCCCATGTGGAATGATGTCATGATCTGCAAATGGGACGATGGTCACATCCAAGCGACAGGCAGGGATGCTAAAGGCAGGAAACAATATATCTACCACTCAAAATACGAAGAAACTCGGCAGCAGGAGAAATTTGACAAGATGTTTTTTTTTGGAAAAAAATTGTCCTCAATTCGCAAAGCAAACCTGAAATACGTCAAAAAGAAAAAGTGGTCTAAGGATAAAGCTCTATCCTTGGTAGTCATGGTACTAGATGAGACTGGATTACGTATAGGCAATCGGCAATATGCGGATCGTAATGGTACTTATGGGCTGACTACGTTGAGGAGAAAGCATATAGAGGTCGATCAAGGTACTGTAGCCTTTGATTACAAAGGCAAGAGTAATCAGTCAAGACAGGTAGAAATCGATGACCCTTTTCTCGCTGAGTTAATTAAGAAGTCGAGTGAATTGCCAGGTTATGAATTATTCAGATACAAAGATGAGAGCGATAAGTGGCAGACTGTAGATAGCGATGATGTCAATCAATGGATACGAGAATATATGGGAGAGCAATTTTCAAGTAAGGATTTCAGGACTTGGGTGGCCTCGCGTTTAGCTATTGAATTATACCCAGATGCCTTGGCTGTAAAGAAGGATTACCCTCGTAGAAAGTTTACTAATATTCTTTTAAGAATGGTTGCTGACGAACTAGGTAATACACCTACCGTATGCAAATCCTATTATATTCATCCCAAGATATTAGGTAAAATATCTGATCAATCCATCTTGTGGAGTCCTGTAGAAGAAGAAATGACACATCGATTGTCATCATCAGAGAAATACCTTATAAAATGTCTTAAGGCTAAGGGCTAGTGTAGAAGTACACTTTAGTTACGATCTTTTTTCTATCAGAAACTGCCAATATCTTTTAGGCACGTGACGCAGATGTAACTTATCATTGTTGCGCTCTTCTATGTTGACACTTTTATAATATTGCTTCCATAGATCTTGATACTTTAATTCTTCGTCTGTCAATACATCTCTAGGAATTAACTGAGTTTTGTTGATTGCATCTATAGTGACGAACTCAATCTCATGATTTTTGTGGTGTATGGCGTAAACTCTCTTGGTGTCATAGATAAGCCATTCTAGAGCAGGATAGCGATCTTTAAAATGCTTACCTATCAGAGGCAAGACGTTAAAGTCAGGATTGATTTCACAGACCCACATATCATCTTTAGTTTCTTGGAACCTTACAAAAGCGTGCATTCGATGTACTTCTCTATTTATCATTTTTTTGATCTTATGAAGATCCACGATAATGGGGTCAGAAAAGTCACTGATCTTCTTGCCTTTACCATCCAAGATGAATCTTATCAGGTGCAATAATTTCATCTCTACACCATCGAGTTCACTTAAAAAAATGCTATATATAAATCGAACAATTTGGTTGGATGATTTTTTTGTCAGACCCGCGAGAACTCTTTCGGCTCTTCTGACATCCGTAATATGAGTCAAGGATGTGGAAAAAAGTTCAATGCCTTTATCTTCTGTGGTGATTTTCAGAGGCGTAAGTTTTTTATCGTATATGTAGAAAACTAAACTCAAAAATCCCTCGAAAGATCGATCATAGGTCAGTATGGGTTTATCCGACTCCAAAAAGACTCAATTGATTTGGATTCTGAGATTGTAATCGTAATGGTTTCATCTCGTTAGATATGAGGTCGATGGGTTTGGATATGAGATGATTTTTCATTCCGGCGCATTCTATGAAATATTGAGCTCTCTTCCATACGATTCCGATTTTCTTCAGATGTTCTTCTCTCAATTTTCTGAATTTTCTTGCGGATAGGATTTTCTTGGCAGACTTTACACCTATACCCGGTACACGAAGAATCTGATGAAAATCTGCAGTATTTATGTCAACTGGAAATAAGTGCATATTGCGCAGCGCAAAAGAAGACTTAGGATCCATTTCTAGATCCAGTTCGGGATGAGCATCATCCACAATTTCATCCACCTTGAATCCATAGAATCTCATAAGCCAGTCAGCTTGGTATAACCTGTTCTCTCTGATAACCGGTGTCTTATCTACAGTGGGAAGACGAGAATCACTTGATATGGGCACGTAACCGGAATAGTAAACTCGCTTCAGATTCTTACCTTTATATAAATCGTCTGAAAGCTCAAGTATCTGTTTGTCATTTTCTGGACTGGCTCCTATGACGATCTGAGTGCTTTGACCACCTGGGGATACTTTAGGCGCTTTTCTAGATTTTTTTCTTTCTGCTTTCGAATCGCTTATGGCAGTTTTGAGAAAACTCATTGGCTCCAAGGCGTCTTTGAAAGATTTTTCTGGAGCCACCTTCTTTAGACTGACTTCTGATGGCATTTCTATGTTTACACTTAGCCGATCTGCATAGAGTCCAGCTTGATATAGAAGATCGTCGCTGGCCCCGGGAATAGCCTTCAGATGTATGTATCCATTGAAGTCGCATTCTGTTCTGAGTTTTTTAGCTATACGGACTAGTCTTTCCATTGTGTAGTCTGCACTTTTGAATATACCGCTACTTAGAAAGAGTCCTTCTATGTAGTTTCTTTTGTAAAAATTCATCGTTAGATCTACAACTTCTTGGACAGTGAATGCTGTCCTCTTGATGTCATTAGACTTACGAGTTACACAATAGGCACAATCAAAAATGCAGAAATTTGTATACAGGATTTTTAGTAAGGAGACGCATCTTCCGTCTGGTGTATAGGTGTGACAAATACCCATGTTCTTGCTATTGCCTAGTCCGTGTTTGGTATTCTTCCGATTACTACCACTAGAGGCACAGGATACATCATACTTAGCCGCATCACTGAGGATTTCTAATTTTTCTATAGTATTTAAAGCCATCTTTTTTTTTATTATGTTACTCGAGACTTATCTTAAGTTAAATACCCTATTCTCAAATAATGAAATAAGACCTGAAAGCATTACAATGTCGGTAAAGTTGACAGTTACCTTGACATTAAGTGGGTTAGTAACACAGTGGATGGACAAATAGTTTCACAGTCAGAAAAATCACACCACCTCTCCCAAAAACCGCCCTACAATCTCTTCCATCCAGTAATTCTTCCCACTCTGCACCCAGCCTACATGGCCACCATTCTTAGTCGTCATCGCAGTGACCTGACTTGGAAGATCATATAGCTCCGGGTAACATTCTTCTGGTAGAAAAGGATCGTCCAGAGCATTGATGATGATGGTCGGAATGGTCAGTCCATTCAAGAAATTCTTACTGCTGCATTGGCTGTAATAATCATGGGCACTTGCAAAGCCGTGTAGAGGGCCTGTGAACGCATCATCAAAATCATAGACGGTCTTAATGTGTTTCATTGGTCTCAGATCTATCTTACCTGGAAACTGCTGATGCTTGGCTCTTACTTTTTGGGATAGGGTTTTCAGGAAGTTCACGGTATAGAGCCAATTGGCAGATTTTCCGAGGTGCATACTACCTGCTTCCAGATCCAAAGGGACTGAAGCGGCGATACAAGCCACTATTTTGGAATCAAGATCACTGCCTCTTTCTCCGCAATATTTAATGACCAGATTACCACCAAGGCTAAATCCCACAAGTGCAATTTCATCATAGGAACCGATAAGATATTGTATGACCTGATCAAGGTCATCTGTCGCGCCGCTGTGGTACATTCTAAGTTGTCTGTTCATAACTCCAGAGCAACCTCTGTAATTAATAGCTGCGATGTCCCATCCCTGTTCTGCAAGCAATTTTCCAGTGCCAATGACATAGTTGGATGTGCTACTGCCTTCGAGGCCATGGCAAAGCACGGCGATTCTGTTGCGATTGCTTTTCAGCATATCCACATGAAGGAAGTCCTTGTCCGGTGTTTCCAGTTGTAGTCTTTTGTAATCAGGGATAATCTGTTTCCTGAATAGAGAAGGATACAGTGTATTAAGGTGTCCACTTCTGAAAAGCAGACTGGGAGCATAGTCCAAAGTCTTAATTAATAGCGTTGAGTGTGATATTGAAAATCAAAGGTGTATTAGCGGGGACTGGTCCTCTGCCATTCACGCCATAAGCTAGATAGGAGGGAATAAGTAGTTGGCCTTGACCGCCCTGCTCAGAAAAGAGTTGCATACCTTCTTGCCAGCCCTTGATTACTCCTGATAGAGGAAAGGATGCTCTTTCAGTTTCTTCGAATAAAGTACCGTCAAGAAAAAATCCTTGATAATCCACATCTATTTCGTCGCAGATATTTGGTGTACGACCGTTACCTTCTTGTGTGACGATATAATATAATCCTGAAGGCGTAATATTAATTTCCTGATTATTGTCTTCCAGATAAGCCCTAAGTGCTAGGGAATCTTGCTTATACACTTGAGATCCTGTTATGTCCGGATAGCTGATCTCATTGTTACATTCATCCGAACCACAGGCTGCTAAAGTGATTATGCAACCGAAAATAATTATACTTATAACGTTCTTCATTTCTACTTTAGATATCAAATAGTTCGTCTAAGTACCCTTCTCTATTGTCATCGTTTAATCTGAAATCTGGACAAAGCTGCGTATTGCTATGCATTATGCTGACGCATTCGTCACCGATTTTATCATCTCTATGTCCTCTATCCAGAAAACAATGTCCTAACTCATGAAATATAAGAAATTGCTTTTTCGCTTCATCTGAATCATTCCAAATATCAATATCTATAATGACCTTTCTTGGTTTCTCATCATTTCTAAAACATTGACCTAGGACATCTGCGATACGTATATTCTGAAGTAAGCCCTCTATGCGTTCTGCCTCATAATCCACATTAAAACCTCTTTTGGCAGCTTCGTTGGCGAAAATCTGAAAATAGGGCTGAAGTTCAGCATCGGTCTCGACGATGTCTTCTTTGCCGCAGCTTGATATCATTATTAGACCAATTAAAGCCAGAATGAGTATTGGAATAGACAGACTCAGTTTGGATATTGTCGTAATTCTTGAAAGTGTATGCATATTTAAGTCATTATTATACCAACGAGCTAGCTGAGCTGTTCGTCTAAGGTTAAAGATATGGCACTCTAGTGTAAAAAGTCATCGTAACTTTCTGCTGTTAGGACATTAACCTATAAAATCAATCGTATGTTCTCTAAAATTCAATTAACTGCTATCATTTTGATGATTTTATCGTCGTCATCACTTATGTCCCAAAACAGTGAAGCTGTGACCCCTGAAGAAAACTCTCGCGAGTTGGGTCTGAGATTTTCGGGTTTAGACGATTTTAATATATTCTATAAGAAACATTTGCAGAATGGCAGAGTAGCACGACATCGTTTTCTACAGTCCAATATTGATTATAATTCAAATAATAAAGACTGGGATTTAGGTCTTGGATACGCTTACGGTCAGGAGAGATACAAGGAGATTGCTGATGATTTCTTCTTCTTCCATGGAATGGAAGGACGAATATTTGTGGCTTACAGTAATTCAACTAATACCAGTTCCCAGAAAAATAAGAGTCTGAGATTAGTCCCAGCCTTGGGATATGTCATGGGATTTCAGTTGGCCTTGTCAGATCGGTTCAGTCTGAGTCTGGAGATCATTCCTTCCATAGGGGGTAATGTCAACTACAGAAATGGAGAAGTATCGACCTATCAGCTCCAAGCCCAACTCAACAGTAATACGACTGCAATTTCTCTGATGTACAGATTTGTGCCTAAGAGCTAGGACCAGTTTACTCAAGTAGTAGGCTCTTCAGTATATGCGGGAATCAGAATTCCCCGCCACTCTTCATCACCACCAGAAAGTCTGCCGCGTCTTGATTCATTTTCTGAATGAAACGTTAACGTGCTGTCTGTGCAGAGGATATAGCTCTCCATTGGTATTGAGATTGATAAATGAACTTATGTATAACACTAAGTCAGTTCTCATTATGGAATTGATAAGATCCCTTCGCGATGAGAAATTTCTTCTATCTCATGGAAACTTGTATTGAATATGTTGCAAAGATGTCCGAATTCGAGTATATATAATACTATGGGAGTATCTTTAGGCGAACAAACAATCATGATTTGTCCGAAAGTGCACCAATATATACCTTGCTCAAAAATATCCCCAATACTTCTTTTAGCCAATTGGTCGTGTCCAGGTTGAGGGCAGAGGGCATCGACGTAAGGATAAGGAACAGCAACGCATCTTCCATTTATCCATTAGCGACGATAGGTATGCAGATTGAGGTAAACGAGAATCAGTTTGAGTTGGCACAAAGCCTGGTTCAGGAAATGGAGAAATCAGCTCTCGAACCTAATCCTGATATTGATTTCCATGAAGCAGATGAGGAAGATATTGCTTTTGAAAGTGCCATGCATAAGCGAGAACAAGAAATCAATAATGCTAAACCTACAAGTCTTATATATCTCTTAATATTTCTGTTTGTCATGACCCTTCTATACTATTTCACGTTTACTGAGTAATAATGCGAAGAAGCTTATGATCAAATTCTGCAGATACCTGGTTTATTCACTTTTCAGCTTATTGGTGCTGGGAGGAATCAATGATATTTCTGCTCAGGAATCGATAGCTGAAGAGGTGGTCAGTGACGAGGATGATCGCATCAAATATCTACTCTATAAGATCAATGAAATAAGGACGTCAGGTTGTCGATGTGGCAGAAAAAAAATGCCCAAAGTCAATAAGTTAGTCTGGAATAAGCAATTGTCTTACAGTGCTTACGAGCATGCCCAAGAGATGAATGACTTTAACTATTTTTCTCATCATTCTCGCGATGACAAAGATATAGGGGAACGCCTCGATGCGTTGGGTTACAAATGGCAATATGTCGGCGAGAATTTAGCTGAGGGACAGACAAGTTTCGACGAGGCACTGGATGATTGGATGGCCAGTAAGAGTCATTGCACTATGATCATGAATCCTGATATGAAAGAGATGGGTGTGGCCAGAGTAGGCAAGTACTGGGTGCACCACTTCGGTACACGAATGCCTCCTAAGACTAAGAGAATTAGAACCCATTACACAGAAGGAGAATAATTCTGATGCCCTCTGCTCAAGCTACTATTATAAGATTTGCTTTATTATTTCTGCTCGTCATTCTGCAAAGTAATTTGCTGTCAGCACAAGATGAGAAATCACTGGATAATAGCACAATAAAACAGACTCAACCACCAGGTAGCACTTCACAAGTCAAGGTCAAGAACTCTGATAATTTCATCTACGAGAAAATTGACGATGTGGACTTCCAGTATTTTTCTGGCAATGTGAAAATGTTTCACGACAGTATCTTCATGTATGCTGATTCTGCTGTGATTCAGGGTGACCAAATGATGGCTCGCGGCGAGGTCATCATCATCCAGGATGACACGATTAATGTCTTCTCTGATTCGCTGATCTATGACGCCGATCTGAAATTGGCAAAACTATTCAAGGAGGTCGTGGTTCAGACAGGAGACAAACAACTCTTTACAGAAAGATTGGATTATGACCTAAAGTCTAAGATAGGGACCTTCAGGGATACAGCTATTCTGCGTCGAGCGGATATGACACTGTCCAGTCTCAAAGGCTACTATAATCTACAGGATAAGAAAGCACATTTTTATGACCAGGTTGTAATCAAGGATGTTGACTTTGAATTGACAGCTGATTCATTGGATTATGATACGGATATCGATAGAGCCTATTTTCTAGGACCTACTTACATACTGCAGAATGGAAAGCAGGTTTTCTGCAAAGCCGGTTATTATGATATGATTTCAAGACAAGCTTTTTTCAGTGATCAGGCTGTCATTGTGGAAGGCTCCAAGGTGGCCTTCGCTGATGACATCTTAGTCTCAGAACAAGATAGTTCAGTAACTTTGACTGGAAATGCAGAGGTCAGGGACTCTGTCAGCACAGCCCGAGGCAAGTCTATATTTTTTGATGATGTGAAAGGAGAAGTTTTTATCCAAGGCAATGGTTATTATCAGAGGGAAGATCAGATCATAGAGGCAGAAGTCATTGAGTACAATACAGTGACAGAGGACTTTCGCTCGATAGGTAATAGTACCATATCAGGAGAGAAAGGCATTCTCGCAGCAGATAGTATCAGTTATGTCAAGGCGGAGGATTTAGGTGTCGCCAAAGGTAATGCCAGCTATAGGGATACTGTGGATGGTAGAACAATACTCTCAGATTACTTCATCTACAGAGACAGCTCTTCTTATGTACAGGCCAATGCCATCAAAGTAAGACCTTTGTTCATGCAACTTGTCGAAGATGACACCTTGTACGTGGCGGCAGATACTCTCATAAGTGCAGAGCCTTCTGATAGTCTTAAGTATCTCAAGGCCATCACGGATGTAATGATATATAAGAAAGATCTTCAGGCTGTCTGTGACTCCATGTATTACGGCGATCTTGATTCTACCTTCACGTTATTCCGCAATCCCATATGCTGGTCTGATACGACACAATTCAAAGGGGATACCATAGATATCATTCTGAGAAATGATGAAGTGAGAGAAATAGTGGCCAGGAGAAAAGCCTTCATTGCCACGCGACATCTTACAGGTTACTTCGATCAGATCAAGGGTAGATATCTTCACTCTTATTTGGATTCCAATGAGTTGAAAAAAATGCTCATCAAAGGAAATGCTGAAGCGCTTTATTTTCTCAGAGATGATGATGATGCCTACGTAGGCGCCAATAAGACGATCTGTAGTCACATGACCTTTTACTTTGAGAATGAGGAGTTGGACAATATCATGTTTTACACAGAGCCTGCATCTACAATGACACCTATGGAACTGGCCAAGGGTAGTCTGATCTCTCTAGATGGTCTCCAGTGGGAAATACAGCGTAGGCCAAGGGGTTTGGAGGGGATGAGAACTATGGTAATTTCTGCCTTGCCGCAAGACGCAGAACCTGTGGATGATTTTGAAGAAGAGATACTGAAAATTCTGGAGGAAGAATCCACTACCAAAGGGCAGTAGTAATAAGTCTTATTTTTTTCTCAAAAAGCTAGTCCGTCTTCCTTACTATAATTCCAAGTTTTATCTTAGAGCGGTTATGAAATCCATATTTACGATCATACTGGCATTCTTTCTCAGCTTCAGTGGATATGCACAGGAGTCTGACAGTTTTGCTGCGGCCAATGTAGCCTACGAGCAAGGCGACTATCTTCAGGCTATTTCACTTTATCAAGCGATTCTAAATCAGGATCTCACGTCCAAGGAATTACATTACAATCTGGGCAATGCTTATTATAAGAATGATGATCTGGGCCAAGCTATTCTTCATTATGAGAAAGCGGCAAGGATCAGTCCAGGAGATGAGAAAGTGCAGCAGAATCTGAATCTTGCACAGTCGGATGTGGATTTTGAAGTTCTTGAGGTGCCTCCTTTTTTCTTAGTTAGATTTTGGAGAGGCTTCCATAGTGTTTTTTCCTCCACTATCTGGGTCGTGTTACAAGTGGTACTGGGTATTTTATTTCTTGTAGGCATTTACTTATGGAGTATGCCCAGATATCATAACAGACGCTTTGCTGGCTTCAAACTTGCCGCGCTCTGTCTTTTCTTGATCTTGTTATGTTACCTGGCAGGGGCTTCCCAGAGTCAGTATGAGCAGGATTCTAAAATAGGTATCCTTACGACAGCCACCACACTGTTACAAGAACCCAACGAAGGGGGAGAGGTGCTGGAGGAACTCACACCTGGTGTCAAAGTCATCATTCTGGATAAAGTCGATGTATGGTACAAGGTCAGTCTGATCAACAAAGAACAAGGTTGGGTTAGGGTCGAAGGTGTCGGTTTGGTCTAAGTCTGAGTGTCTCTGAGATTTCAGTACTACATTGCCATGAATTCAGTTAAGGTTGAGTGACAATATACTAAACTGACCCGTAGTCGAGTTCGAGAATCAAATCAAATGTTCAAGCCTTATGAAATGGATGATCCTACTGCTCAGCTTTTTTACCAGTTTATTGACTGCACAAACCTTTGAGAATATCCCCCTGCTCCAGACTACTGGCACAGCTACTGTATACGTACCTGTAGATGAAGTGCATTTCAGTGTTGAGATCGCGGCAAACGCTGAGAAGATTTCTGATGCCCGCGAGCAGAACTTGATTGTTTCCCGTCAGATTGTGGCCTTGCTGAAAAGTAAAGGTGTTCCGTCAAAGTACATTCAGACCCAACGCCTCAATGTAGGCCGCAATTATATCAATAATACTCGCCAGCAAGAGTGGGAAGGTTTCAAGTCATATCAAAAAATATATGTATGCCTTACAAATCCTTCGTTGTATGACGAGGTTTCAGATCAATTATTAATGATGGATCTGGCAACGCTTAGTGGCCCACAATTCAAAAGCACCAAAGCTGCTGATGCCATGGACCAAGCCAGATTAGCAGCCATAATTTCAGCTAAAGCCAATGCCGAAGAGATGGCTTTGGCTCTTGGTCAAAGCATAGGTCCAGCACAGCTCATATCTGAATTCTCTGCAAAGGCCCCTAACAGGGATACCTATTCCAGCGGGACTTCCTTGCCTGCAGCAGATAAGGTGGCAAGTAGATTGGATTTTGAGCCTGGACAGTTAGTCGTTACTTCCAGTGTCAATATTTCTTTTTTACTTCAGGAATGATAAATGATAAATGAGGGTGCCACAAAAAAAAAGGCCACTCTAAAAGAGCAGCCTTTATATACTTAAGAGGTTTTCTGTCTTATTTCTATTCTTCTTCGCTATTGCCTACAACTCTACCGCCGTCCAGCTCGTCTTGTAGTTTCTCTAGCTCGTCCCATTTGCCATCAGCAGCTAACTTGGCTTGTTGCGGCCAAGTGTCTGGCGAGTGCATTTTGAATCTCGGACCGGCTTTTTCCAATATGTCTTTCAGCTTACTGATAGGCGCTGATGCCAGCTGAGTAAATGTCGTGATACCTCCTGCATTTAGATGCTCAGCGATCTTAGGACCTATACCTTCTATTTTGTTAAGCTTGTCTGGCTTGGCATTTGCATCCTTGGCATTTGTGTCTTTCTTGTCAGACCCACCTGCTGCCGCTGCGCCAGTACCTGTTGCAGTGGCTGCTGCTGCTGCTTCCTTGGCTTTTTTAGCTTCGTATTCTTCCATGGTCATTCTGTGGATAGTGACCTTCGGGTCAGCTGCTCCAGAATCACTTCCTGCTCCTGCATTAGATGCACTTGCTCCAGCTCCTCCATTACTTGCAGCTGGTGCTGTTGATTTTGCTGGTGCTGCTTTTTTAGGTTTAGCTTCTGCTTGTCTAGCCTTTGCAGAACTAACTGCTGCACCACCTGCCCCATCTAGAGGGATGATACTGACATAGGTTCTACCTTTCGCCTTTTTTTTAAAGCTTACGTGGCCTTCTATTTTGGCATGTAGTGTATGGTCTCTACCCATATAGACATTGTCTCCTGGGTGGTACTTGGTCCCTCTTTGTCTGACGATGATATTACCAGCCTTGGCATATTGACTACCAAAGAGTTTCACACCCAGATATTTCGGATTCGAATCACGACCATTGTCCGTACTACCTACACCTTTTTTATGTGCCATTGTATTTTACTTTCTTAGTTGAGGAATGAACAGCAATTACGAAATGCTGTCGATTTTGATTTTAGAGAAATACTGTCTGTGACCATTTTTCACTCTGTAGCCCTTTCTTCTCTTCTTTTTGAATACAATTACCTTGTCACCTTTCATGTGAGAAACTACTGTCGCCTTGACAGATCCAGCTAGAGTAGGCGTACCGATGGCAGCAGAACCGCCACCGCCTGTAAGGAGCACTTTGTCAAAACTGACAGAAGCACCTTCGTCGGCATCCAATCTGTGAACGAAAATCTCTTGCCCAGACTCAACTTTGAACTGCTGACCGGCTATTTCTACTATCGCGAACATGTTTCTTATTTAGATTTCTCAAAAAGGATTGCAAAGATAGATTATTTACCTGCTATTTCCAATAACCAAGCGGCTACAAGTTACACTGACAAATTCTTGCGCAATCAGTTGATTATCAATTCATTATCTCATTTCAGCTTTAAATAGTCTCGCAACGTCAGTTTTTTGACCAGTTTCTTCCCATCTCTTGAGAGCACCACCCGTACCGTCTTTCCCTCTCTTTTCATCAGTTTGTCAGTAAGCCAGGGTAGGGAAATCATAAATCTGGGCCAATGCCCTATTCTGATAATTTCATCATTGTGACGTATATCTGCTTGGTCAGCTGGGCTATTGGCATACACGGATCGCACTTTGAATTTATCGAGTTTTGCACCAGTCGCCAGCAGTTGCATACCACTCAAGTCGAATTTGAAAGTTTCCTTGAAGTGTTTATTGGGCTTCAAGTATAGCTTGGAATCATAATAGTCAATCGTCATTTCATACCTCGAAAGAATGGGATTGCCCAGTAAGCCATTCCTTCCATTAGTGGTTAGCATATTGATGCCCTGTTCTAGGGATTGATAGTAATTGATGACCTGATGGAAGGTATCCAATTCTCCTATCTGAAGGCTGGGCAGTCGTCCTACATATCCATAGATGTCACCACCTAAGCCTTTACCTAAGATGCCTTTCAAGTAATTCTCATTAAGATGCAGCAGGGAGTCAGTTTGCGTAAAGAGCATCAGGCCTAGAGAAGAGCCTGTATCCAGTAACAATTTCAAGTCTATATGTTCCCCTCTATGATTGGTACAGGCCGCTTCAAGATAGGGTTTCTGGTTTTCTATTTCCAAATCCAGAACTTGATGAACCGCGTCAGGTTTAAAACTATTCTTATGTGTCAGTTTGACTATTTGTTTCTCATAGTCGATGGTCAAGACCAGACCCCAGAAGGATCTTCCACCCAGCAATCCATCAATGGGGATGCCGACAGATTGCTCCAGAGCCAGAAAGTCATCTTCCAGAACTATGATGTCTCGGATGACATTAGCGGTATTATTGAGGCTCAGTAAGATGTTTCTGCAGATGAGCGCATCTACTTTGGTCTCCAGATCACTACCCAAGATTTCTATTTCTTTATCTACGACCAGATTCAGCTCCTCGATGATGCTTTTATCGAAGAGTATCAGATTTTCTGCTCCCGTGTCCAGAATCAAATTGACAGTTTGGCTGATATTGATCTTGGCTTCTACTATGATGAATCCCCCTTGATAGGTGAAGGGTATTTCGATTTCCTCATCACTACTACTCACTAAACTATATTCGAAAAAATCTTGACCAGTAAGTGGGAGTGATAATAAGCCTGTTAATAGGCTGACTATGAGTAAAGTAATTTCATTGAGCACAGAACCAAGTTAACAATTTTAGTAGGCAATCAGGTACTTGATAACCGTATCTATTCAGCCAGAAAATTTGAAGCCAGTGGCTCTAGAAGTTATAACCATACGTCTCAGACAAAAAAAAATCCCAGTTGCATGGCAACCGGGACTTCTATTCTTCAAGAAAAGATTCTTCCTTATTTGGAAATAGTCATTTCTATTCTTCTATTTTTTGATCTTCCTTCAGCAGTACCGTTATCGGCTACAGGATTAGCAGCACCGAATCCTTTAGTCATGACTCTGTCACCACTGATACCTTTGCCCATCAATCTAGCTTTTACAGCATTTGCTCTAGCTTTGGATAGTTGAACATTTGCAGCAGCATCACCAGTGTTATCCGTATATCCCTCTACCATTACCTTTACACCAGGATAAGTCTTGAGGATTGCAGCCATGTTATCAACTTCTGCAGCAGTAGCACCATCAATGGTAGCTGATCCAGTAGTGAAAGTCAAGTTCTTGAAAGTGAATCTTCCATCACCTTTGAATCCCCCATTGATATAGTCCATCATCTGAGAACCAGCAGAACCTGCACCGAATTTGATACCATCCAATGCCTTCTTAGCCGCTTCATCTATATTACTGAATACACCACCTACTGCATCCACAGCTCCTTTAGCCATGTCTCCAGCACTGTTGGCAACATCACCTACAGCACCAGCAGCACCCTTGGCCATGTCACCTGCACCTTTAGCAGCATCACCTGCAACTTGTGCTGTTTTGTCCACCATATTCTTGCCTGCATCAGCAACACCCCCGCATCCTGGGCCTACTCCGAACCATCCACCGACTCCGATAAGAATCAGAAGTGGTAATAACCATCTTAACATGGATCCTCCTGTCTTGACAGCAGCGCCACCCACATTTCCTACCGTGCTGGCGGCATTTCCTGCTAGATTAGTAGCTCCACCTACAACTTTTTTACCAGCATCAGCAGCTCCGCCTACGACTCTTTTACCAGCGTCAGCAGTGTTGCCTACTAGCTTCTTGCCAGCATCCATGCCACCTCCAGCAACTCCAGAAACGGCACTTGCACTTTTGCCTAGAAAGCTAGATCCCAAAGCTGACAATAGACCAGATGGCATTGCAGATTTGACATGGCTTCTCTGGTTACCTAGAAACTTTCCTAGGCCCACAGCATCCAAGGCTTTGTTCTTGATGTGTCTACCGACCATGGACATGAGGAAAGGAGCAGCCATCTTGATCAATGAAGAAGCAGCACTTCCTTTTAATCCACTGTAACCTGCGATCTTATCGATCATGCCTCCAGTAGAGTTACCTAATATGAGGTTCAAGATTCCTGAACCTCCATTCATAAGCTTTGCAACATTACCAGCGCCACCTCCAAAAAGGTCTCCGATATTGTCCAAGATGCCAGTGTCTTGTGATTTTGCCATATCAAACAACTTTGCCAGCCCACTGGAATCTTCAGCAGTATCTGCCATTTTTCCAAGTAACACAGGAAAGATCCCGTCCAATGCTTTGCCTACGCCGTTCTCGGATTCTCCGAGAAATTTCGCAGCTTGAGTTCCTAAAGATCCAGTAACCTGGTCTTTAACCAAATCCAATAAATTCATTTTAAGTTATTTAGTTAGAAATTAGATTATTCTTGGATTCTGCATTGAGCAGAAAAGTAATTCGGGTAAATTCTATATTTTGGGATAGGAGTGTGGGTCAGCAAAGGTAAATTTTTGACTGATTTATTACAACTATCTAAAGGGCTTCTCAAACTTATAAGTTCCCATTAGTTAAATTATTAATTCATTAGTTATATTCCACATGTCAGATCTGCTGGACTTCATACCATTACTAGAGAAGCAAATGCTGCGGGTAGATCGAGGTAAGACTTTCATTATCAAGGATTTAGAGCAAGTTTTTAGATTGTTCTCACTTTTCTTTGAAAGGATTACAGATAATGAAGCCATTGCTTTTACAACCCTTTTTTCAAGGCTTGCTTTTATAGGGGTCAAATATGATTTGCCCGGAAAATTGCTCTTTGAAAATCACATCTTCAGAAAAAAGATGGAAAAGCGGGAGCTGAGTGATGCTGATATTGAGAAATCATGCAAATGGGGACTTTACCTTATATATGCAACTGCGCTGCAAGTTTCTGATTATGAATGGCAACAAGCGTTTACTAGACCGGATATTCAACTACCTGGTCGTAAAACAACTGGAAGGAGATCTTTTTCAAGAATTTTCAAGGCCTTACTTATTGAGATAACTGAAGAAGGCGTTCTGAAACTTATAGATGAAAACAAGGCGGATGTGGTATTCAGCTGTTCTCTGGATAAAACGGTATTTGAAAAACAAGTCATGTCCATCAGGAAACATCTGGAACTCCCTGTCAACATCAACCTGGTAGATGTCTCTTTCTTTCAGGATGAAAAGTGTGAAGCCAAGGGTCTCGTGCTGAGGCCAGATCTGTTGCTGGGAGTCACTTCCATCTCTGAATGCTTTTCTTCCCATGGAACTACTTCCATAAAATATCTGGGGAGGAAACTCATCCCCACGGAAGGGTCAGTACATATGCTCATCGGAAATATTGTCAATCACTATTTGGATGAATTGATTCATAATCCAGAATTGGAGTTCGATGAAGTCAAGCAAGCAACTTTCAAGATAGGGCCAGAAATGTTCACCTTGATGACAGACGAGCAGGTGATCACCACAATCTCCAAGGTCAAGAATCACTTCAATAATCTAAAACGTGTCGTCAATTCTGAACTGGCAGAAGCAGGCATCACCAAAGATCAGACCTACCTCGAACCCAGTTTCTACTCTAATGAGTTTGGACTGCAAGGGCGGCTGGATTTGTATCACCTGGATGAAGAGCAAGAAAAATCTGATATCGTAGAGCTCAAAAGTGGTAAAGTCTATCAGGCACATACTTATGGGCTCAATCAAAACCACTATGTCCAGACGCTGCTCTATGATCTACTTATAGAATCTGTCTACAACAATAAAATAAGATCTACGAGCTATATTTTATATTCAGGTGATGATAAGAAGCGGTTAAGATTTGCTGCCAAGGTCAGGTCCAAGCAAATGGAAGCAATGAAGTTGCGTAACAATCTCATCTTGTTGGAAGAGCTTATGACCAAGATAGATCAACCCTCAGAAATAGATTTTCTTGCAAGTCTCAATCCTGAAAAAATATCTGAGCAACATCGATTCCTGCGGAGAGATGCCAAGGCCTTCTGGGAAGTCTATGAAAAGCTGGAGACAGTGGAGCGCTTGTACTATAAGTCTTTTCTAGCCTTTATAAGTAGAGAATTCCAATTGTCGAAGATAGGAAGACACGGTATCTACAGATCCAATGGATTGGCAGCACTTTGGCTGGACCCTATGATGGAAAAGCTGGACCGCTTCAGTATTCTGGCTTATCTCAAAATAATCGAGAACCGAGCAGATGAGGATGTCCCAGTCATAGTGCTGGGGTTCTCTATGAAATCCAATAAGCTGTCGAAATTCAGAAAAGGAGATATTGTCATACTCTATCCCGCAGTAGAGGAGGAAGACGCTGCACTTTCTTCTCAGATATTCAAGTGTACCATATTAGAATTGGATGCTGAGCGGGTGAGTATCAGACTGAGGGCACGGCAAAAAAACTTTGACCTCTTCAGGCAATATGATTACTGGCACCTGGAATCAGACTCTCTGGATAGTGGATTCAATCATCAGTTGCACGGCTTGTTTGACTTTATGGAAGCAGACCGAAAATTCAGAGCCAGAATATTGACCATAAGTCCACCTGCGCTACCCACACGGCATATTGTATATAAGAATTCAGCCCTGACAGAAGAGCAACAAGCGGTCATGGGCGACATCATCAATGCAGAGGATTACTTCTTGCTGTGGGGGCCTCCCGGCACAGGGAAGACCAGTATCATGTTGAAAAATCTGGTGGATTATTACTACAACGAGACCAAGCACGACATTCTTCTCTTGGCTTATACCAATAGGGCTGTGGACGAGATTTGTGCTGCGATTCATGACTTACTCGATGGCAATTATCTGAGGATAGGGTCCAGATATTCCACTGCTCCACGCTATAAAAATCAATTGCTTTCCTACAGAACAGATAATATAAAAACACGAGCACAACTGGCTAAGTTATTTTCCGAAACGAGAATATTTGTGTCTACAATTTCATCTTTTCAAGGGAAACGGGAGTTGCGAAAATTGAAAAATTTCGAAGTTGCCATTGTAGATGAAGCCTCACAATTGCTGGAACCGATGCTGGCAGGGCTTATGAGCCGGTTCGGTAAATTTGTGCTTATAGGTGATCACAAGCAATTGCCGGCGGTAGTGGCACAAACAGAGCGACAAAGTAAAGTGGAACAAAAGGCGTTAACAGCACTAGGCCTCAAGGATAGAAGAGTTTCGCTTTTCGAAAGAATGTACAAAAGGGCACGAGAGCAAGAGTGGACCTGGGCATATGGGGCCTTGACGTATCAGGGTAGAATGCATCAGCAGATTATGGAATTTATCAGTCCGGAATTTTACGAGAACAGGTTGCAGGTGTTGCCAGGCTTGAAGCGATTAGTTGCTGAGCCGTCGTGGGTGGGGGAGACGTTGCTCCAAAAGTTCTTGTCAGAACATAGAATGATATTCATAGATACGCCGATAGATCCCACACTGACCAGAAAGACAAATGCGATAGAGGCTGAGCTGGTTGCTGAGTTAGCTGCTGCTTGGCTGCGGATTTACCAAGCAAATGAAATTCCAGTGACAGAATCGGCCATCGGTGTCATTACACCTTTTCGTTCTCAGATTGCAATCATCAAGTCGCAAGAATTTTTCAGGAATGAAGAAGCTATTACCATAGATACAGTAGAACGCTATCAAGGAGGCGCTCGTAATCAGATAATCATATCCCTGGCTATCAACGAAGCTAATCTTCTGGATAGCATCACTAATATCTCTGAAGAGGGCATAGACAGGAAATTGAATGTTGCACTTACAAGGGCAAAGGAGCATCTTATTATAATAGGTAATAGGGACATACTGAAAAGGAGCCAAACTTATGAGCGCCTAATAGAAAATTGTATGGTTATCAATGCTGATGAGATAGTCAGAATGCGATAGCTTATTGTAAGCATAGAATAGATGGACCTATTGTGATGCAATTATGGATTCAGTGAAAACTTATGGTATAACAAACGCAATAACCTCGTATATATCTGAATACTATAAGTTGAGTTATCTACTGGATGCCCACGCTATCTTTCGAGGTGGTGAATCTAGACGATTGAGTTGTAGTTCTTAATCCAACTGGAATGGTAAAAATAAAACAGCTGCCTGAATTAGATTCTTCCAGCCATATTTTACCGCCCATTTTATTCACGACTTTACGACAAAAGGCAAGACCAAGTCCGCTACCTTCATAATCACTTCGATTATGTAGTCTCTTGAACATTTCAAAAATTGATACATGATACTCAGACTCTATTCCTATCCCATTGTCCTTAATATAGAAGTGATGAAAACCATCAATCTCCTGGTAAGTGAGGTCTACTTGAGGTTGTTCATGTTGATTGTATTTTATTCCGTTCATGATGAGATTCTTAAATACTAGCAATAATTGTGTTTTGAAGCCATGTATTTCTGGAATTTCTGCTGATATGTTTATGATAGCATTTCTCTTCTTAACTTCATAATCTAATAATTCTTGGACTGTAGACAACAGTTTTTGAGTATCAATTTTGTCAATCACTAGACTATGAGATCCCTCTCGGGAGAACTCTAGTACATCTTCTATGAGGCTGTTCATTTGTTTTGCATTTCTTTGGATGAAAGTAGCATATTCAATCAGGTCGTCCTTGGAACCTGGTATTTTTATACTCCGCTCTAATAGTTGAGAAAAACTAAGAATATTTCGAAGGGGCTCTTTTAAATCATGAGAAGCGATGTGAGCAAATCGCTCTAATTCAATATTTGATTCTTTTAGTTGAAGATTCGTTTTCTGTAACTCTGTAGTCTTATTATCGACCTCTTCACTTAGATTTTCATTAAACTTATTTTTCTGTTTATTAGCTTTGAATAGTAATACACTAATCAAAGAAACTAGAAATAGTAGTAGTGATGTAGAAGCAACGATTTTCTTTTGCTGACTTGATATGAGTGCACTCTTTTCTTGTTGTGATCTAAGAAAATAATTTTCTTGTTCCTTTTCTTTTAGGTTGTATTTTATATCCAGGCTAGCAACTGTTTTTATTGTTTGCTGATCAAAAATATAATCTTTTATTTCTAGGGCTTCTTTATAACTTTCATTGGCCTTTTTATGCTTGCCTAATTGTTGGTAGGCTTCTGCTGCAGAGATATGTAGTTGAAGTGTTATGTTTTTCTTAGTATTCTTCAGCTCGTAATCAGTCAATAACTCGGAAACTATTTTAAGTGATTCCTCATATCTCGATATATGATTATATAAATGAATAAGTTCTATTTTGGTGTCTATCAACTTCTCGATATTAGAGCTTTCGTCGTACAGTGCAATCGCCTTTTTTATTTTTACTTCCGCATCAGTATAATCCTTTTGTAGCTTTTTGGAATCTGCAAACTGGGTTAAAACATAAGCCTTATGGCTATTAATGTAAGTCTTGCTGAGAGACAAAGTGAAATGTTTATTAGCCAGTAAATAATCTCCGTCTTTATTAGCCGCTTTTGCCAGATGCATATCTGGAATGTAATGCAGGAGCGAATCACTGCTTTGTCTGGCGACTTCGCCCGCTCTTCTGTAGTAAAATTTCTCTTTTTCTTTATCACCAAGAAGCTCAAAAATATTGGATATATTTTCTAGTAATACTACATTCAACGTGTACTGTTTATTTTTTTCGGCATAAGGTAATCCTTGAAAATAGAATTCTAAAGCCTTATCATTCAGACCAATATTATAATATGCATATCCTAAGTTGTTGAGTATTCTGCAAGTCAGGCTATCTTCATTCAAGGACTCTGAGATTTCTAATGCTCTTTTATTGTATTCAATGGTCTTCATCCGCTCGCCAGTATAGGCATAATACAACGCCATGTTAGCAAGACTAAGAGCTTTGCCATTTGGATAATTAATTTTTTCAGATTTCGAATATGCATCTTGAGCGCAGGAGTATGATTTGTGGATATCCAGAGAGAAGTACTTCCTGCTGAGTGTATTCAGAAGATCAATAACCTTAGTTTCAGAGGTTTCATGCTTAAGCTGCTCTTCGATCTCAGGTATGCCGACATTATAACATTTGCCCACCACATGGAATGATAAGAAAACTATGAGAGTAAACTTTAATTTCAACATTAATTCTAGAGTCTTCTTTAATACTTATACTAAGAATGCTTAATAATTGTCATCTTTGCAAGAATATCAGATGATAATTTATTATCTGATAGCAAAATATTGACTTTGCCTACTAGGGTAATAGAGAGTATAAGAGTGAATGTCAAATTTAGAGAAATTGTATACTAACTGCAAATCTTTTAAATTGTAGTATGTAGGACTTGAATCCTGGGGATAACTAGTGGATGCATACATCCTTACCATTGCACCCTTCAAGCATTATCCCTATTTTGCCATTTTGTAATCATAAAGGTGCAAGTTGAAAATATTACTTGTTTGTCTAGGCAACATATGTCGCTCTCCATTGGCAGAAGGATTGATGCGTAAGGCCATCCTTGACAGGGGTCTTGACTGGGTAGTGGATAGTGCAGGGACAGCTGGACACCACCAAGGTGAAGCGCCTGATTCCAGGTCAGTAGCGGTAGCTAGAGAGAATGGTCTGGACATATCCAGGCAGAGAAGTCGTAAATTCTTAGCAGAAGATTTTCAGAATTTCGATCACATTCTCGTGATGGACAGTAGTAACTATAATAATGTCTTACGCCTGGCCAAAACTGAAGAGGACAAGTCCAAAGTAGAGCTCTTATTGAATCTTAGTCACCCTGGAGAAAACAGACAAGTGCCTGATCCTTATTATGAAGGTGGTTTTCAGGGAGTCTATGATATGATAGAGTTAGCTGTCATGGCATTTGTAGAGCAAAAAAGCGAGTTGTGAAAGCTTTTGGAATTAAAGTGAGTGGTGTGGTGCAGGGAGTGGGTTTCCGCTATCATACGATGCAAGAAGCAAGAAGCTTGGGACTATGTGGCACGGTAGAAAATAAATCGGACGGCTCAGTCAGGATACATGTCGAAGGGACAGAGAAATCTGTGCTTGTATTTCTTGAGTGGTGTCACAAAGGGCCATCAGCCTCCAAGGTGACACAATTGGATTATATAATCAAGGAACCTATGGCTCTCACAAGTTTTGAAATACTAAGATGAAAGACCTTAATCCTCCTGATAGAAAATCTCAGACTATCACTGCATCCAAGGTGGTGTTTTTAATATTGGCTGTAGCTGGTGCAATTTTGTTTTATTTTTTCAATTACGGCCTTTTAGGCGGATTAGGCTTGTCGAGCTGCCTATTTGCGTTGGCATCTTGTATTCATTTCAGAAAGGCCCACAATAGAGCGAGCGAATCCATGGATACTAAAATGACATGGTTTTTGCTGGGGGCAGTTGTTTTTGGAGTAGTACTGATGTTGTTCAATGTGCTGCAGAGTGGTCCTGATTTTTATGCGGGGATTGCCGTGGGGTTGATTTTCATGGCGGCCTTGACATATGGCTTCGAATTGACTTTGATATGGTTTGCTAATCTTAGGTGAGTATTTGTGCCCCTATTTTTCTACCACAGAAAATTCACAAATTATTCTATCGTATACAACTTCAATACCTTCTCAAGGCCCAATTTATTCATAGTGGAAATATTCGTTCCAGGCACTGAGTCGATGTCAGGATGGGAGGCTATTGCAGCCGCCACTTCTTTCACCAGTAGAATATGAATCATAGGATAAGGACTGCGGTTAGTATAATTCTGAACGTCATCAGGCTCCACACCGCTAAACTGAAAAGCTGGATGGAAACTGGCCAATTGTATTTTTTCTGAAAGTCCCTTCTTTTCTAGTTCTGCTTCTAATCCATAATAAACATCCAGGTAGTCATCTAAAGATTCTAGACCTTCAGATAAGATGATGAGCTTGGTCGTAATGTGCACCTTTGTGTCGAGTACTTCTATTATGCCAAAATTCATTTCAGCAAGGAGTCCCTCTGTAGAATAAGGTAACACAGCATAGCCTATGCGTAGAGCCGTATGCACCCTATGTGCAAAGGGGCATAGGTTCAAGCCTATCACGATGTTCTCTAGCCAGGTTTGGGTAGTGGAAATGATGGTTTTTTGATTATTTGGATTTTTTTGCAACTGCTTGTGACGTTTACGAATCCATAGGGGTATTATTCTACAGGTGCCTAAGTTAATGGAAAATAGATCATTTAAATTAGAGACAAATGAACAAGTATATGATATTCTTGTTTGCCATAGCAATGTTTTTGGGAGCCTGTAATAAGGACAATTTCAGAACCATCATAGAGAACTCAACTAATGCAGGGAAAATGATGACTGAAGATCTGGGATGTCTGTTATTGGATGAGAATGGAGTAGCTGTATAACAGGGGCATGGTATCTAAGATGCCATTCCAGTCTCTAGCTTAGTTATCAGAAGCATTCTGGTTTATTTATAACCTCTTATGTTGGCTATATTCAATAATATGAAATGATCGGTCTACAGATTGGCACGCAATACAGGGTAATTTGGTCCTCTGATGACACTTAGTCTCTAAGAAGTAAAGTGATAAGGACTAAATGATCATTGCCAAAGTTGCTTCAGGAATTAGAAAACTGAAGATTGATTATTCTGAGATCGGCTTGTAAATATGCTTTACAAAAGGTCCATTCAAGAATGAATCTGTATCTATTTGACTTTGGAATACGGGTCCGGAATAATTGCCAGTAAGCAAAAGCCTAGCCGCTTCACACAAGGGTCCAGCCGTAGTCGTCTGAATAGCCCTTAAGGTATGCTTGCCCACCTTTGTAGGGTAGATATGAATGGTCTCCTCTTCCGCCCGTAAGACTTGGTTGTGATCCATCCCTTTGACACTAGCATGCACGATCACGACATCATCTTCTACAGCAGGGATTTCGCTCAGCATTGTCGCATTGAGATGTTCCACTTTATCTTTGCCAGCTGGAGTGGAAGCGATGATTTTTTTTGCCCAAGCATAATGGCCTGGAAACCTGAGGGTCTTATAGCTCAGGTTTTTCACCTTTCCTGCAAGCGCTTTCGGTAGGTCTGCTGCACCGCCAGAAGTGAAATCATCTTCATACTGCTTACCATCCAGAAGTATGGATTCTGTCTTTGACAAAGATGGAATGTGTTTAGTCTCGTAATCTTCTACAACTATGGCATCCTTCACATATTCTGTGGCAACACCGATAGGGCTCCAAGTATAAGCATAGAAGAATGGGGATCTGGCGTTTTTGGATAAGGCACCTACCCGCATGTCTATGTCTCCGACCTGCTCTACTCTATGCTTCTTGCAGAATCTCTTATAGAGGTGGTGTGCCAATACATTGATATAGCCGGGTGCAAGACCAGTCTGCAAGATATAGCCTTTGTCAGAAGTCTGTGCTATGGCCGTGACTTTGTCAGTTTCCTTTACATATTCTGTAAGATTGGCGTAATGGCAGCCATATTCCTTGGCGTAGCCTGCAAGTCTCGGTGCTTGTGACCCTGGTAGGCAATCCAGTATGATATCTGCTTTCTTCAATGCAGCTTCCAAGTTGTCTGACATCCCGCTTTCTGGCATTTGTATTGCGGAGGTACTGGATCCTGAGGTGCCCGTGTTGACATAGGCTGCTGCCTCATCTGCACTTTCCTGATACCGATCTGCCAGAATGATCTCACAATCCAATTGTGTAGAATCTTGTAGTATCAGTCCTGCTGCTTGTCCTATTCCTCCAGCTCCAGCTATTAATATCTTATGTTTCATCTTATCCTTGATTGAGGGACAAATGTATGAAATGGAAATATGGCTGCCTAGTTAAAAAGACTTTGAACAGAACATTTTGAGAATCAACGAGTTAGGGCGGACATATCATCAAAAGCACTATGAATCAACGTTTTATATGTTAAACTATTTCATCATATGTTAAATTAACCTACTTTTGACGCAGAATTACCGATTTCCAAACCGATTTTAACCCAGATGGCGAAGAGGAGAAAGTCCACTAAGAAGGCTAGTGGCCGTAAGTTTGATTTTAAGGATGAAAGAATTACAAAGATAGGCGGCGCAATCTGCTTTTTCTTGGCTGTTTATCTGAGCATAGCTTTCATATCCTATTTTTTCACCTGGAAATTTGATCAAGACAAAGTTCTGGCGCTTTCCAGCAACATCTTGTTCGATGGTGACGTCAGCGTGCAGAATTGGCTCGGCCGATTAGGTGCTTATGTCTCTAATTTCTTTTTTTACTGGGGTTTTGGGATAAGCTCATTCTTATTTGTCTTTTTACTGGCCAAGCTAGGGTTGACATTGATAAGAAAAACCGCTTTAGCTGACTATTTCAATTTTTTCCTGCACACTTTCCTATTGATTTGTTTCATATCTGTTTTCATGGAATTTATTACCAGGGATTCCGGATTCAGTTGGGGTGGTCTTATGGGATATTCCATTTGCAATTACCTTATCAATTTTGTGGGTCAGATAGGCTTGGTGTTGTTATTGACATTAATGATGTTTGCGACCTTCATATGGGTGGTGAATCCTATGTTCCAATTACAAGGTGTTAATATGGGAGTACTGACAGAAAGATTTTCTGTTCCACTATTGAATTATTTTACGGTGACAATGGAGGGGTGGTTTGCACCTGCAACTAAAGGGAGATCCACACGTGGCAAGAAAGCTACCAAAGTGAGTAAAGAAGAGAGTGCAGGTTATGTGGCACTGTCCCCAGATGATTCTCATTCTGATGAGGGTATTGGAAGAAAGGCTGGTGCAGGCTTGGAGTTAGAATTATCTGACAGTAACTCTGAAGGGGAAGTCGCCTCAGAAGAACCGAATTCAGGCATATCTGAAAAAGCTGCTCAGATTATGGCTGCATCTACTTTGTCTGCTCAGCTTGCAGAAAAAGAAAAGCCAGTTACTGGTCCCGATTTGGAACTGGAAGTTGCGGCATCGACAACGGATACTAATCTGGCTGAAGGCTCCGCTGATTCTGTTGCCAAGAAAGGACCGGATATGGACAGCACCAAGCTGTATGTGGAAGAAGAGAACTCAACGGATTTTGAACCATATGATCCGACCAAGGAATTGTCCAAGTACAAGTTTCCTACACTTGAGCTATTAGAGGATTATTCTGCTGACAAGGTGCAGATAGATCGAGAAGAACTTGAAAGAAACAAAAACCAGATCATCAAAACCTTGCTCAACTATAAAATTGAGATAACTAAGATCAAGGCAACGATAGGACCCACAGTTACACTTTATGAGATCGTACCGGCACCTGGGGTCAAGATAAGTAAGATCAAAAGCTTAGAAAACGACATCGCATTGAGTCTTGCTGCTCTGGGCATTAGGATCATAGCGCCGATGCCAGGAAAAGGTACAGTAGGTATCGAAGTTCCTAACAAGAAAAAGCAAATGGTCTCTTTCAGGGAGGTCGTCAATTCTGATAAGTTCAAGAATGCTAAAATGGACTTGCCTATCGTATTAGGTAAGACTATTTCTAATGAAGTTTTTGTTGCAGATCTGGCTAAGATGCCACACTTACTCGTAGCCGGTGCTACTGGACAAGGTAAGTCAGTCGGTATCAATACCATCTTGATGTCGATGCTCTACAAGAAGCACCCTTCACAGGTAAAGCTAGTTATGGTGGATCCTAAAAAAGTGGAGCTCTTCCCTTATTCTGCGCTAGATAAGCATTACTTGGCATCACTACCCAATGAAGATGAACCGATCATCACAGATACTAAAAAAGTGGTGCACACCCTGAACTCCATGACCAAGGAAATGGATGACAGATATGACTTGCTCAAGAAAGGTAAGGCACGAAACATCAAGGACTATAACAAGAAGTTCATTGCCAGAAAACTGAACCCCAATGATGGGCACAAGTTCTTACCCTATATCGTGCTAGTCATAGATGAGTTTGCTGATCTGATCATGACAGCAGGCAAGGAAATAGAAATGCCTATTGCTCGACTGGCACAACTAGCAAGAGCGATCGGGATTCACTTGATCATTGCAACACAGAGACCATCAGTGAAGATCATCACAGGAATGATCAAAGCAAATTTTCCTGCTCGTATTTCATTCAAGGTGACTTCCTTACAAGATTCCAGAACAATATTGGATTCCAAAGGTGCTGAGCAACTGATAGGAAAAGGCGACATGCTACTCAGTGTGGGTAGTGATTTAGTAAGATTACAATGTGCATTTGTGGATACACCAGAAGTAGAAAGAGTGATAGATCATATCAGTGAGCAGAAAGGATTTGCAGAGCCTTTCCACCTTCCAGAGATTGCAGATGATTCAGAAATGGGCGGATCCAATCTCAAGTGGTCAGAGCTAGATCCGATGTTTGAGGAGGCTGCTAAAATGATAGTGGGATCGCAGCATGGTTCTACATCCAGCATACAGAGAAAATTATCACTCGGTTACAACAGGGCTGGGAGAATAATGGATCAGCTGGAGAGCTTGGGTATAGTGGGTGAGGCGAATGGAAGTAAGCCGCGACAAGTATTGTTCACATCCGAGATGGAGCTTTTACATTATTTCGAGCATTTGAAAAGTAATGGTTGATTAGCGGTAACTCAGAGATAAAGTTGGAGAGGCGTCACCTTAGGGTAGCGCCTTTTTATTATATGAGGGTTTTTGTGTCTGAGTGCAATGAGGATTCAAGTCTTAAAAAAGTGGCTTTACACAATAGTTGCAATCATCCTAGTTTGAGGTGACCTATATGTGATGAAGTCTAGCCCGAGACAATTACTTAGTAAAGAGTTGTCCTTTCTTGTATCAGTCCCCTTTTATATGATACTTTAGCAAAGTTGAAAATCATTACTTTTTAAGATGTTTTAAAACAAAATTCCCAGGGTAGTATTTAAGTAAAATATTCCAATGCGTTTGTTTTCTAATTTCTCCTGAGTAGTGATCTTGACAATAGTCTTAATAATCAGTAATAAATAAGTATGGATCCAATGAATGGAATAGCAATAAAAAATTCAGTATTTGTTTTAGTCATAATGCTTCTAAGTGGTATAAATACTTCAGCACAATGGGTACAAGTGGCGTCTCCACCAAGTGATTTTATAACCGATCATACCTTTGGCTTTGCCATAGATGGTAAAGGATACCTTGTAGCAGGAACAGATGAAAACGGGAGTGTATTGAATGATATGTTCCAGTATGATCCCAGTGCTGATGAATTTACTCAGCTAGAGGATTTCCCAGGAGGAGCACGTGGGTTTGCTATAGGAGATACGTGGAATGAGAAAGCTTATTTTGGTTTTGGAGCTAATGATGATTTTCGATATGATGATCTTTGGGAATTTGATCCTAGTACGGAATCGTGGACTGAACTCGCTAGTTGTCCCTGCAGTCCAAGAATTCATCCAGCATTAATTGCTCATAATGACAAAGTTTTTGTAGGATTAGGAGGGGATTCTACTGGAGATCTTAATGATTGGTGGATATATGACATGGCGACAGATAGTTGGTCAGAAGCTGCTAGATTCCCAGCTGGCCGCAGACATCATCCTTATCAATTTGCCATAGGAGAATATGTATACGTTGGTTTTGGTCATGGCGGGCCTAATATTTATAATACCTGGTACCGATATGATATTGCTAATGATCTCTGGATCCAAGTAGCGTCATTACCTGCAGAAGGTAGAGTTGCGGGGCAGCAATTCTCATGGAATGGTAAGGGTTATATCTTAAGTGGAGAGGGCGAAGATCACCTTGCAATGCGAGAGGGTGAATTTTGGTCCTATGATCCTCTAACTGATACTTGGGAACAATTGCCTTCTCATCCCAGTTATTCCAGATGGGCGCCAGCTTCTTTTGTGATCGATACTGAGATTTATATTTTTAATGGTGTCGTCTATGGCTTCGGCCCGGTTGCCAGTATTTCAGAAGCTTATAAATACGAACTGAGCGGCGTTTCTTCAACAGAAACAATAAATGCAAAAACCAATTTTTCTATTTACCCTAATCCGGCAAGCGATTATCTGATAATTGAAAACATCAACGATCTGAACTCTAATGATAAGTTCGTGGTATTTGATGTTTTAGGAAATAAAGTGATGGACTTTACAATAGGTAAAGAGAAAAAAATAGATGTATCTAATCTTGAGAGTGGGGTTTATCTACTGAGTACTCAAGGGATTCCTGATTTCTTGCAATTTGTGATAACTCGATAATCGTAACAAGCTATTATCAAAAAGCCTCAGCAATCTTAAAGTAATAATTACTCGTCCGCTGACCAGCTGCAAAGTCTAGACGGAGATTAAGATCTTCCTTGGGGTCGATGGTAAAACGTAAACCAATACCTATAGCTGGACGCATAGTGTCCATACTGAATTTATCGAGGGATGGTGCTACTCCTCCGAGACCCATGAATCCAGTGATCCCCCAGAGGTGGTTTAGTCTCTGACGCCATTCCACCTGAGTGGATAATAGATGACGATCAATATACCGTCCCTCAAAATAGCCTCGCATCGTCTCATCACCGCCTAATCGACCTAGTTCTTGCAGTGGTGTATCACCATGGCTAAAATGCATCATGAATTGAAATGCCAATACAGAATTAGATTTTTTCCGAGGTTGAATGAAGTATCTCATGTCGAATCTTGTCAGCTCATATTTTTGTGTACCACCTATGATTTTTCCGTAAAAGCCATGTGTAAACTCTATGTACATTCCACTCTTGGCATTCAGTAAATTATCTCTGCTGTCATATAATAGAGCTAACTGAATACCTGACGAGGTAGATCCTTTAGCTCCAGATCGTTCTGTGAGATCAATTAATCCATTAGGACTAGCTTTTACATTATCGATTCTATTATACCTAATCCCACTACCCATAAAGAGGTAGGGTATGAATACATTTTTCAGAAAAATGGGTTCAAATAATATCTGACTATATTCAAACTCTTCCTCGTCAGAATCCGGTGTACTTTGGCCTACCCCAAAGTAGAGACTAGGGAAAGATTGTATGCTTAGATTCCCTGCGAGAACATAACGTTCTTGCGGCCAGAAGATTTCAAAACCTGAAAAGAAAAGATATTTGTTTTCAATAGTGTATTGAAAACTGAGAGGAATATTGGATGTTCTGGTTTCAGGACCCGATTCATTCATTTTGAAGAGCCCTTTCATCCCAACACCAAAACTTAAACTAGTCTCAGGAGCATAGGAAATCACAGGTGTGAAAATGGCCTTTGACGGATATGTTGTACTGTCTCTGTCAACTGCTTTCTTGTTGGGATGAATCGTCATGAATTCAATTATTTTTTTGAATCCTTGTGCTTTTAAGCCTATTGGAAAGAGCAGAAAACTGATAACTATGTATATGGAAAATTGTGGTCTCACAAATAAGAAATAAGCTTGTTTGAAGGTCAAATGTCTACATTCTATAATTGCGATGTCGTATAAAAGTCTCAATCAGGTTGTAGAATGACGTTTGTTCGTTTTATTGATTTGGCGCAATATAGGTAATCTTAGGATTTGGAGACCAGGGTTTATGCTTCCTTTGCCTCTTAACCGTCCCATCTAGTAAGACGGAGTTGCATAAGGTTGATTTGTATTCTGTGGACATTAAAAAGTTTAGCTCTTGCGTTAGAGCAATAGGTGAGGAAGATCAAAATGCTTAATTTTATCTCTTAGACTCATAATTAATTATTAATCAGGTACTTACAGGATGAAATATTTACAGCTTATCGTATTGCTTTTAGGAATTTCTTTGGGGTTTTCCAGTTGTGAATCTGAGGACGTGGAAGCAGAGGATACGGGAATGGAAATGGAGGATGAGAATAATCAAGACGATAGTGACCACGTGGTTGTGTTCAAAATAAGATTGACAGATAATCCTATCGAACTGAGAGCTGTAAATATAGATTTGCAAGATCTAGTGGTTGTAGATGGAGATGAATTGATTGCATTGGATACGAAATCTGGAATCTATAATCTATTGGATTTTCAGAATGGCATAGACACTTTGATCACGAATCAGGGGGTGATGGTTGACCACATAGATCAGTTGATTTTTAATTTAGGGGATATGAATTCCATCGTAACTTTGGCCGGCGATGAATTCTCTCTGATTCTTCCAGATGATAGTGCAAATTACTTGACTTTAGATCTTGATAGGAATCTTGAAGAATTGGATGAATTGGATTTATTGTTGGATTTCGATGCTTGCCAGTCTGTCCATAGATTAGATGATGGGCAGTGGGTATTGGAACCGGTTCTTAGAGTTCTTAGCGTCAATGGAGCCTCTCAGTCGTTTGATCCAGAAAAAATTCAGATGATCAAGGACGAGTTGAACATTACAGAAGCTGGGACAGTTGTCAATGCATCAGAGATTAACCTTTGTTTGTATGATTTTTCAGTCTTGAGAGTGGATCTATCCACTTTGGATGCGGTAGAAGATGAGAGTAAATCTTTCATATTCGGTCCTGATTGCAAGTTTCTCTTAAAAGCTAGAGATTTCCCACTATCTGAAATAAGTGATTTGGTCAGACTAGAAGCAACGATATTGGCAGATGGCATGAATTTATACGAAAATGTAAGAGAATATTCAAGTCAAGACATCGACCAGTTCTTGTATGAGTTTAAAATGTTAGGCAATGGGCAGGTCCATAGCTTCATACTGAAAGCTGATGGAGAATTAGTCTGTAGATAACCAAAATTGTTCTGATAATGGTATTTCTACTACGGTTATTCAACTAGGATGTATTGACAATAGTCTTATCAGTATTTATCCATCACCCTTCTTGTAAACTGTCTCCTTTTTCCTTGATGGCATCCATGGTTACCATTAGTTTATCCCAGAAATCTGTGAATAAGGGTTTCAGTGCTTCTCCGATTCCCTGTGTTGCTCTGGGTAGCGGTTCCAGGTAAGGATAAGTGAATGATGCTGTTTTTACCTCGTCTGTGATCAGCTCCACCTTGTCCATCAAGAAAACGCCATAGCTTATCAGAACAGCATAGAACAGACCTAGTAAAGCACCACCCAAGAGTTTATTGACACCACCTATGTGCATGCTTTCCATGAGCTTCTCTATCCGTGTCCCTACAAATCTTATGAGGGCCATAACAATGATGAAAGTCAAAACAAAACCAATGACAAACATAATTGCAGGATTAGTCGTGAATGCATTCTGAAGAATGGTAATGACGACATCAGATAGTTTGAGTGCAGCAACTATACCTATCAGTAAAGAAAAAGAAGCAAATACGGTTTTGATGAGACCTCTTGAAAATCCTTGATAGACCCCAAAGGCAACTATTAGACAAGTAATAATATCCAGAAACATGAGAATTCGTTGATTAACACCAAATATAACCCACTGAGCACTGAGATGTACCTATTTCAATTAAGAGCCATTTGCGTTAAACCCTCGTTAAGGTTTTTTCGTCAGGCAGGGGTGCAGTAACCTATACCGCTCTTTGGACGTTAATTTCATATATTTAACCCTAGAAGAGAACCATTTGAATTATCCTCTCACTGCTATCATTACAATCTTGCTGTTGTTGCCGATTCTATCGACTGCCAACAAAGCAGTATTAGGGTATTCAAAGATGGAAAGACCTGATTTTCAGACTATTAGTACCACTTGTTTACGTGGTAAGACTGCTATAATAGATTCTCTTCCTCAAGTTTTCATGATAGGGCAGAATGAGTCTGCTTATGAGTCGCTCGTCTCCGATTGCAGTAATCCACTATTGACAGTCTGTAAAGATTCAATGGATCTGGCCTATCGTCGCTGGATGCTGATGCTGAGTGAAATGGAAATATATGCTGAAAAATCAGAATTCGACATCAAAGGTGTCAAGATATGGCTTAATGTTTTCTGGAATCCCAATGGTACCATTAAACACCTGGTGTATTTTCCCAAACCCAATTCCAGAAATATGGATTTTGACTTATTGACGATTTTTTTAGATCAGTTTGTCACAGGTTACCAGATGGAAGCTTTGGATAGCCAGTGCTTCAGCCATTATGGCTCTGCGGCCTTTCCCACTTTTGCTGATTATTACCTAAAAGAAAAATAGGTCATTTTTAACATTTTGCAAACTCACTTAGTCCTTAGTGATGCAGTCATTATAAAAAGTAATCCATGAGACTCCTTACTAGCTTGTCCATCATTCTTTTTGTCCATTCGCTGAGCTGGGCCCAGTATGATTCTGCAGTCGAATCAGACCCGGCTGCATTGAAACTTCTCAAGCAGATAAAGCAGAAATATACTTCGACACCTGCCTATAGGATTGATTTCAAATACGATATCGAATTGCCAGGTCAAGCCACAGAAACCCAAAAAGGGCAGCTGATACAATCGGGGGATAATTTCAGATTGGAAATTGCTGACAGAGAAATAATCTCAGATAATGAGACCGTATGGCTCTACCTGAGAGATATGAATGAAGTTCAGATTAATGATGCAGACTTTGATGATTCAGAAGATTTCATGTCTCCGTCGGATGTCTTTAATCTGGATGAGTCTAAGGATTTTGTGTTTGCAGTCAATAATTATGGGCAGGAAGAGGGTAGTCCAATCACTCAGATAGAAGGTAAACCTACAGATCCTAATTCTGAATATTCCAAGCTCCGATTGACCTTGATAGACAAGGGCACTCAGGTTAAGCGTCTAAAGATTTTTGCCAAGGATGGTTCAAGATTTACTATGCACCTGAAAGCTGTTAATTTGGCCTATGGAATCACAGAGGACACTTTTAATTTTGACCCCTCACAATACCCGGATGTGACAGTAGAAGATTTGAGATTCTAGCTTGATATTAAAATAAAATCTCAAATGTTGATGTCTGGGACAGAGTGGTATATTTTTTGAATTAATCTAGTTGAGAAAACTGGATTTTGAGACTTAAAATATTCTGCTTCGGACTGTTACTGCAGTTCTGTTTGTGTACTGGACTGGTAGCACAAGCTAATGTCAAATTAACACCTGATGTAAAGGGTGAATTGATTGATATAGTTCCCTGCGGTTCAAAGCTGGTATTAGTAAGCTCTTATGGGATTTATGATCTGAATCTGCAGCAAACTCAGCTGATTCAGTCCTTGGGTGATCGAGAAATCCTCCCGCCACTTCAGACTCAGAACCCGCATCAGAGGAAGATGTATTATCCAGTTTCTGATAGCTCTCTCATTGCATTGAGTAATTCTACACTTACGACAGAGCTACAATCCAGTCAAGGCATTTATCTCAAGACCTCACAAGGAGACACCTGGATAGTCACTGATTCCATAATGATGGATGAAGGGGAGTCTAGTTTTCAAGAATTCGAAAAATTTAAAGCCTTCAATCCTGAGAGTCAATATTATACGGATGGAGCAACGCATGAGAATTCCATTCTACTGAGCACAGTAGAGCTTGGCGTCGTAAAAATCACCAGGCCCAAAGCCACTTCAGAATACAAGATTAAGATGTATGATGAGTCTACAGGACTATTGTCAAACCATTGCACAACCCTCAGCATTTTCGGGAAGGATCATTATGGGGTAGGCCATCCGGAAGGTATATCCATCATACAGTATGGTAAGGCTCGTTACCAAAGTCTGTCGACTCATGTCACTAGCCCCATAATACACTTGACACAAGACTATGATGATAAAATATGGGCTGCTACTGCAGAGCGACTTTTCCTGATCTATGACCAAGGTTATGAGCCAGTAGACATAGATCTGCAATTCAATGAAGAAATCAGGCGAATTGTTGTTAGACCAGATAATTGCCTATTTGTGATGACTAATTCTTCCATCCATATCATCCCAGACAATCAGAGAAAAGAGTTACCCCGGTTTATTGAAAACGAAGCAGGTCGAGTCAATTATTACTGTATCAGAAATAAGAAATATTATAGCAATGGCAACTTGGTCTATTGTCTTAATCGTGGCAACAATACTTGGGAGCCCCATCCCAGAAAGCGTGCTCCTCAGAGAATAATAAAGGATGAAAAAGGACATACGACTTTGGTTTTCGATAATAATAAATGTCTTAAGTTGTCTGACAGAACAGCGACCAGGCTCAGTAAATTCACAATTCCTGATGGAGAGGACCTGATCAATATCAATGCGATAGGAAAAAATAAATATTACTGCACAGGGTCCAATCTTTATGAAGGTAACAACCAGCATTTTAAACTGATCAGTGAGGAAAATGATCAGTTCTACAAAGTGATAGAAACTGAAAATGGCAACCGTTTTGCTTTTGGTGCCAAAGGAATCTATGCAATAGATGATACAACGGCTACACCCTTATTAGCCTCATACAAGAATTCTGATTTTCCATTTTCATATAATCAATTTACAACTAAAGCTAAATTAGTCACCTTTGATAAGCAGTCCATTAAGATCATAGATGAGCATACTCTGGCTCCCATTGATATAAATGTGACACCTCTTGAAATTCTTGACATTAAGCAGGTCGAGAATCAACTGTGGGTTCTCACTAAGAAATCGTTGATATCTTTAAGACTCCCAGCGTTACTAGAAGGCCGAATGGATATCACTCATGTAAATCCACATTATAAGAACGTGGATGAAGGTCAACTGGAAATGGAAGGTAAATCCGAATTGCTGATCATCACCAAGGAGGGCATCACTATGCTGAATTTAGATGAAATCATGTCTTACACAGAGCCATCCATGAGACTAGCTAAAGTGGAATCCGAGGATGGAGACATTCTACGATCTTCTAAAGGGCAATATCAAATTCATGCAGCTGATTTGCCAGTGCAGTTTCAGTTTTGTTCAGATAATTACTGGACAGATAATATCAAGTATTCCTACCACGTTAATCACAATGGAAAAAATTCATCAGAATGGAAACAGGAAAACCTATTTACTTTCGAGGCAAAGCAAAACGGCAAATTTACTCTGGTTGCCAAGTACAAGGATGATATCTATGGCAGTCAAGTCACTTCAGAACCCATCTTGATCAATGTCTCTGGTTATGAGGCAGAAAGCCCTATAGAATTAGCTTCCGGACCTAATCTCACTCCATTTATAGTGATATCATTGCTATTATTGTGGTTGATTGTCTTTTGCTGGCGTAAGTTCCAGTATTAGTCTGTATTTCATACACATTACATACCATTACTTTCAGGTAATACGTTCATGGTAGGAAGAAATAAATGAGAGTTATAAAGTCATTATCAGTCTGTCTATTCCTAATCTTAATCACTGCTGAACTTATAGGGCAGAAGGGTATGGAGATAGGAGGCCATATAGGTATTGCTCATTATTTTGGAGATCTCAATCCCAACCCCAAGTTAAGTGATCCAGGTTTTGCCTTAGGATTGGTCATTAGAAGAAATTTCAATGACAGGATCTGTCTTAAGGGGGGAGTCGATTATGGAAGGATATCTGGTTCTGACACTGATTCCAACAATGGTTTTGAAATAGACAGGAATCTTTCTTTCAAGTCGCAGATATTTGATTTTAACGCGGGTATAGAGTTTAATTTTTTCCCGTATGTCCATGGAAGTGAAGACTTTTATTATACGCCGTATATATTCACTGGCTTCTCTGTGATGAAGTTCAATCCTAAAGCTACTTTAGGTTCAGAAACCTATGAGCTTCGTGATCTCAATACAGAGGGAAGTAATAATAGTTATGGTTTATTGACCAGTTCGTGGCTTTATGGCATAGGATTCAAGTGGGATTACAATCGAGATTGGAGTTTTAATGTGGAGTTGAGTGGGAGGAGTGCAACCACGGATTATCTGGACGATGTCAGTACGGTATATCCTTCATATAATGAGCTCACGCCTATCGGGGCGGCTTTGTCTAATCCCTCACCTTTAGAAGAACACGGTGAATCTGGTACACAAAGAGGGAACAGCGAGGGCAACGACAAAGTCATATTTCTGAATATAGGCGTGCTCAGATATTTCGGAGAAATTCCATGCCCCAAGATCACACGGGATTGGTATTGACCACTTATGGAGGCCTATGACTCTCGATAGCTAGGTATTAGCTATTTTTACCATATGTTAGGTGTAGTATTAGAAGGATTGCTCTTTGGGTTAGGTCTAGCTTTATCTCTGGGTCCTATTTTTTTTGCACTTACACAAACATCCATTCAGAAAGGTGTTATCCCTGGACTGACTGTAGGTCTGGGTATATGGATCAGTGATTTTCTTTTCATCGCGATATTTTACAAATTCATCAATCAACTTAGTTCTGAGATAGCTGGGGGTAGGGCCCAATTTTGGTTGGGAATTTCAGGAGCTGTGGTGATGATTGTATTTGGTTTGGTGATGATATTTAAGAAGCCTAGCATTGAATTCAAAACGGAAAAATTCTCTTTTAAATCTTACTTAGGGTATTGGCTTAAGGGTTTCCTGATTAATACTGTCAATCCTTTCACCTTTGTATTCTGGAGTGGAGTCATATCCACTTATGTGATAGGCAGGGGCTTGTCCTCAGAAGCTCATATGGTCTTATTCTCCACGATATTGACAGTGATAATATTGTCAGATGTAGGTAAAGTATTTCTTGCTGACTTATTGAAACAGGGGCTAAAGCAGAAGCATATCAATTACATTGGTAACTTTTCGGGTACGGTACTCATGGCCTTTGGCATATTCTTGGGCTATCAGGTTATCTGAATTCTACGAAATCTGAGCGATAAGCTGTCCTAAGTCTTCCAGGATTGTGATATAATTGGTACATTAGATTGAATTCCAATAAATTTTTGTTAATGCTGCTGTCTCTAATAGATGGCTAATTCAGACACTTATGAAAAATGCTTTTCTCTTAACTATGGTCATTTTGCTAGCCGGAGGACTATCGGCTCAGTTCAGTTATGAGACCACAGATCTGGCACCCTTGAAACTGACGACCTATGATCCGTTGCATGAAGATCAAGATTTTGCCCCAAGATATCTATATCATGAAGCACCTAGTCCCGACGGTGGTAAGTATGCATCATTAAAAGCCAAGGTGGCTGAGAGGTACCCTCGAAAACCCTCCGCTACCCTGGATAACAGATCGGTCTTACCAGAGCCGGAGATTATTTTTGATTTTAAAGCTAACTCGATAGCGGCTTCCACACCACCAGATAATTCCTTTGGTGTCAGTGCGGATGGAACGAATATATCTGCTGTTAATTCTGAACTGGACTTCAGGGACGGTGATGGTAACAGAATATTCAAGCGATCTCTAAATGCCTTTTCCAACGGTATCGCCAGCGCTGCAGGAAAATTTGATCCACGAGTCATCTATGATCCAGAGCAAGATAGATTTGTAATGGTATGGCTGGCAGGTACGACACCAGAATTATCTACGATATTGATGGCTTTTTCTTCTTCCTCCGATATATCAGAACCTTGGTTTGTAACTTCCATAGAGGGGAGTCCTGAAGTAGGGAAATGGACAGATTACCCTATGATCTCTTTGTCAGATAAGGAATTATTTCTTACCATAAATCTGATAGAAGAAGGGGAAGGCTGGATGGAAGGATTCAGAGGAACTCTGATCTATCAGATCGATAAAATTCAAGCTTATGCTGGTATAGATCCCAATACTAAGATGTGGAGTGACATCAAGTACGATAGTCAATTCATAAGAAACTTACACCCTGTAAAATCGGCTGATGGCTTTCTGGAAGCAGAAACCTATTTCCTGTCCAATAGAAATTTTGCAGTGGAAAATGATACTATTTTCATTCTAAAAATAAATTCTGACCAAAGTGATTCTGCTGTTGCGTTAGAAGCTGAATTCAGAACGACAAATACAAATTATGGTGCACCACCCAATGCGTTGCAAAGCGAAGGTGTCCTGCAGACTAACGATGCTAGAATTCTAGATGCCCATCGACAAGGTGAGGTTATAGAGTTTGTAGGTAACACAGTGGATCCTGCTACAGGAAAAGCAGCTATTTATCATGGTAAATTCAATAATATAAGCAGCGATACCAGAGAGGTGACGGGAAATATAATAACGCATCCTATATGGGATCTGGGTTATCCTGGAATTGCCTGGACCGGAATATTTGAAGGAGATGATGAGTCGATCATAGTGGCGCAGTATTCCAGTGAAACGGATTTTGCAGGTATTACAGCCCTGTACACAGCAGATGATGATTATTCTGAGTGGACTGTTCTGAGAGAGGGAAAAGATTACATTGATATACTCAATGATGATGTGGAACGCTGGGGTGACTATACTGGCTGTCAGCGAAAGTATGATTCTCCAGGCATAGTCTGGACAGGGAGTTCTTTTGCTACTTCATTCGGTGGTTATGAGACAAGAATATCGGTGCTTAATTCTCCCTTGCAAGCAAGTGTTAAGGAAGCCGAGAATAAAGAAATCAACCTGGCTGTATTTCCTAATCCTGTATCTGAAAGAATAACAGTATCCTTAGAGGTAACTGATAAAGAATATTTGGATCTGTGTCTCTATGATAGTCAAGGTAGATTAGTGCATCGCTTTTTTAATTCTCCACCCAAGACGACAGGACAACTAGATTTCTCATTTGATATAGCACCATTGGAGAGTGGGTTATACAGATTCGTAGCAATGAAAGGTGGGAATGAAATTTTGAGTAAAAGTGTAATCAAGCAATAAGAGAAGGATCAACTTGTATTGGGTTTATTCTACAAGACCATTGAATGGATGGTGAAAAAAAAGTGGATGTTGAAATATTTCAACATCCACTTTTTTTTTCTATTGGGAGTGATTTTATTTTTTGGCTAATGCCTCGCTGTGGGCAGAGATCATATCCTTCAATATGTACATCGTCTCTTCCAAGTAGAAATCCTTGCTTATGCTTTTCATCCAATCTTCATTTCTAGCGAGTCTGGACTCATCGCTATTGATGTAGCTGGTGTCTATAGCCAAGTTGGACATATTTAATACTTCAACTTCTTTTTTGAAGATGTCTCTAAATGCCTCAGCTTCTTTTTCTCTTGCATCTATCAGAGTAGCGTAAGTCTGATAGTCAAGAGGGTAGGAAGTAATGTCTCTGTTGACCTTCAGCCTCTTGGCATTATCCATAACCATTTTGAATTCATCTCTGCTTCCCATCCTAGCTTCGCTTTTGGCTTTGAGATCTGACACGTTAGATAATTGATAAGCAGATTGATGATAAGTCACAGGCTCGATCTCAGTCCATTCCAGCGCATGGTCATAATCTTTCTCTCCAGTTTCTATGTAGAAATAGTTGTCAGGGAAAATGATGTCAGGGTTTACACCTTTGAGCTGAGTGGAACCACCATTCACTCTGAAGAATTTCTGCATGGTGATCTTCAGTTGGCCGAGAGGCTTAAGGTCCAGATTGTCTCTGTAGGCTCTATCCAGATCCACAAATCGTTGTACCGTACCTTTGCCGAAGGTAGAAGTACTTCCCACTATGACAGCTCTGTTGTAGTCCTGCATCGCAGCAGCAAGAATCTCAGATGCAGAAGCACTGAACTGATTGACCATCACGATTAATGGGCCATTGTATAATACTGATTTGTCTTCATCACTGTATACATAAGCTGCTTTGTCCCTAGGCTTTACCTGAACGATAGGTCCCTCTTCTATGAATAAGCCAGACATGTCCACGACATCTTGTAGAGATCCTCCACCATTATTTCTCAGATCCAGGATGATCGCATTGACATTGAGGTCTTTTAGTTTGGTGATTTCCTTGGCCACATCTTTTGCGCAGGAGTTACCGTCTTTTTTCTCAAAGGAAGAATAGAACTTTGGCAATTTGATGTAGCCTACATTCTCCATGACGTCAGGAATATCCAGGATCAAAGATTTTGCAAAGCCTTCATCTATGATGACCTCGTCTCTTTCTATCTCCACATCCTCTACTGTACCATCTACTTTCTTGACAGTAAGTATCACCACAGTTCCTTTTTTTCCTCTGATATGAGAGACCACATCATCTAGTCGCATACCTCTTATGTCCAGTGGCTCTGCATCTTTCTGTGTCACAGTGGTGATGAGATCATCCACTTCGAGCTGCTTGTTTTTGTAAGCTGGTCCACCAGGAATTATGGCAGTTACCCTGGTGAAATCTCCAGAAGTCTGAAGCCTTGCACCTATGCCTTCCAATTTTCCACCCATTCTGATATCAAAATCTGTTTTCTCCTTGGGATTGTAAAAATCAGTATGCGGATCAAATACGTGGGTGACAGAATTGATATAAGTCTCAAATCTATCAGACCGCTTGTCCTTTTCCAGTCTCTTGAACCAATCACCATAGGATTCTTTTATTTTCTCCTTGGCATCTATTTTCATTTCATTAAGGGTCTTGATCTCTTCTTCTTCTTCTTCTTCTTCTTCTTCTTCTTCTTCTTCTTCTTCTTCTTCTTCTTCTTCTTCTTTCTTTGTCTCAATTTCTTCCTGCTCTTGCTTTTCTTTTTTCTCCGATTGCTTTTTCAATCTTTTAACTTGCTCATCCCATGCATCCTTCACTCTGTTGTTATAATCATACTTGACCAATTTTCTCCAGAAATCCTTAAGATCTGCTTCGTCTGCACTGAATCTACGCTTATCCCTATCCGTCTCAATCATCTTGGCAGGGGTGTTGTCTAAATTTTCTTGGATTACAGAGTCAAATATGTCTTTGGCTCGTACTCTGGATAGCTCTATGATATCAATGGAAGCTTCGAAAAAATCAAAGTTTCGTAGCTTGATTTGATTGTCTATCTGATCTTTGTAGATGGTTAATTGGTCTACTTCTTTCTGGGTTAAGAATCTTTTACTTGGATCTATGGAGTTTATGTAATCATCAAAAACCTTCTGAGAGAAGTCATCGTTGAGGTCTTGAGGAAAGAAATGCAAAGCTTCCAAATATTGGAGAACAGCATTAAGTATCATCTGTTCTTTCTCACCCTCATTTTCCGGGGGAGAAATCGCCCAAAGGACTATACTGCTGAACATTGCAGCGATAAATAGCGCTTTCCATTTCATCTTATTATCTTTTTGTGTTGTGCTCTATCCTATGATAGGGCTTTTATTAAACTTGTATGAAGCAGAGAATATTGCAATCCATTTCTCTGTTGTCATCCAAGGCTAGTTATCTTTATTTGTACCCTCTGATTCTTTCTTCTGGCTTCTTCCGTCCTGTTTTTGACTAGAGGTTTTCTTTTGCCATATCCCTTATACGTGATACGATCCTCGTCTATACCTTTACTTATCAAATATTTTGCCACAGCTTGAGCTCTTTCAGTAGATAATTTGTCACAGTAATCATGTTGTGGAACATTATTAGTATGACCACCTACCTCAATTTTTACTTCTTGGTAGGTATTTAGAAAATCATAGACCTCATTAAGGACTCCATAGGATACGTCTGTGATATTGGAAGAATCTGCTTTGAAGTGGAGATGTTCCAACTTGATAAGCTGGCCCATGACTAGTTTCTTCCTGTCCAGATCCTCCAAGATCTTTTTCTTAGGTTTCGTATATACTATTGTATCGACTTTATTTTCTTTCTTGTTCTTAGTTTGTACAACGACTGTCTCTTCTGGTTTTTTCCTCTTGAAGGAAGGTACAGCTTTCTTGACAGGCTTCTGTTGCTCTGCTTCCGCCACTAGGGTTACATCCTCATCACAATCTATCTCAATTAACTTGCTCGCATCATCCAGACAAATGTGTCCATTGTAACCAAAAGCTGTCGGCACTACAAAATAAGCCACTAGAGATATGTGAGTATAATTGCCATTGGGGTTGACCTTGAATTCGTATTTCTGCCATTTTTCATTATCGATAGGAGGCGACTCAGCTAGAAGTTCTGCATTGTCGCAGGAAGAATTTCCACCGTAGAGCCTGAAAACTGCTGGTTGGGTAAAATTCTTTTCTTCTCTGCTGTTCTGAGTAGGACTGAGATAAGTTTTGGACCTGATAAGTTGGATGGAAAATTTATAGCATTGACCAGCTTTCAGAGTCCCAATAAGTTTTTGAGACACTGATTCGAAGGAGTCATCCTCACGGACGACCATGGTCATATAGGTTTTGCCTTGTGCAGCCACAACTTCGGTATTCCAATAGTCGGTTTGTCCATCGTGGATATCTGGCGGAGTTGCCCTAGGGAAATAAATTTGTCCGCAATCGTACCAGCCTTTTATTGGAGTAGACCTCTTACCCGTTATTTGATCATAGGTGCCTCGTCTGGGCTTATCCTCAAAGGATGGATTACGCAGTATAACATCCTGAGCATCAGTAATATAACTGATTGACATCAGGAATAATACGGGTAGAATTGTTCTTGATAAGGAAATGATGGATAAATTTTGATTCATACGTCGATCTGACCTTAGTAAAAGTAATAAGCTCTATGGTTTAATTAATGAACTTGACCTATTTTTTGTTTCCTCTCAGAGTGGATTATCATTTTATTAACGCCTCACACGGCACTTTCCCAAGTTATATTGCTGATTTCAGCTTCTTTTTCAGCGCAAATAGCTCATCTCTATACTGAGCAGCTGTAATAAAGTCGAGGTCTTTGGCTGCTTTTTTCATTTTCCGCTCAGTTTCCACCATCATTTTTTCCAGCTGATCCTTACTCATATATCCGATTATTGGGTCAGCGGCTATATTGGCTTCATTCGCTTCCACGTAGGCAGTGGTTGTCTTACCTCTGATGTCGAGTATTGAGGATTGACTCATGATCTCCTCTCTGGTCTTACTCACGGTCATAGGTGTGATACCGTGTTCCTCGTTATAAGCAATCTGAATGGCACGCCGTCTATTAGTCTCATCTATGGTTGTCTGCATACTCCCTGTGACCTTGTCAGCGTAGAATATGACTAGCCCGTTAGAGTTTCTGGCTGCTCTACCCGCTGTCTGGGTCAAGGATCTGGTGTTTCTAAGAAACCCTTCCTTATCAGCATCGATGATGGCAACCAAGGAGACTTCAGGCAGATCCAAGCCCTCTCTTAACAAATTGACCCCTACCAGTACATCGAATTCGCCTAATCTCAAGTCCCGTATGATCTCTACTCTGTCCAGAGTATCCACTTCCGAGTGAATGTAACGGACTTTGATGCTTAACTTTACAAGATACTTGGTCAGTTCTTCGGACATCCTTTTGGTAAGGGTCGTGACCAGTATCCTTTCGTCTAATTTTATTCTCTTGTCTATCTCTTCCAGCAAGTCATCTATCTGATTGATGCTGGGTCTGACTTCTATGGGAGGATCCAGCAGCCCGGTAGGTCTGACGATTTGCTCTACGACCAGACCTTCAGTACTTTCTAATTCATATTCGCCTGGTGTAGCACTGACAAAAATCACTTGATTCAGCAGGCTTTGGAATTCTCCAAAGTTCAAAGGCCGATTATCCAGCGCTGAGGGTAAGCGGAATCCATGATTGACGAGATTCAACTTTCTGGCTCTATCACCGCCCCACATACCTCTGACTTGAGGCAGAGTGACATGGCTCTCATCCACCACCATCAAGAAGTCATCTGGAAAGTAATCCAATAGGCAGAATGGTCTAGTGCCAGGCTTCCTACCATCAAAGAATCTCGAATAATTCTCAATACCATTGCAGTAGCCCAGCTCTCTCATCATCTCCAGGTCAAAAGTTGTCCTCTCCTTGATACGCTTGGCTTCTATGTGTCTCTGCTCTGTTTCGAAAAACCGCTCGTGATCAAAGAGCTCATTCTCTATGTCCTTTATGATCTCATTGAATCTATCCTTGGGTGCAACATAAAGATTGGCCGGGAAGATAGCAGCATGTTCCAGTCGGCCTATACGCTTACCCGTTTCTATCTCCAGCGATTCTATGCTCTCTATCTCATCTCCAAAGAAGGTCACGCGATAGCCATAATCTACATAAGGTAAGTTGATGTCCACAGTATCTCCTTTGACCCGGAAAGATGCTCTACCGAAATCTCGCTCAGTTCTTGAGTATAGTATTTCTACTAGTTTGTAAAGGAACTGGTTGCGGGAAAGTTTTTGCTTTTCTTGCAATCTGATGATTCCTGATGCATAATCTTCGGGATTTCCCATACCGAATATGCAGGATACAGAAGCAACGATAATGATGTCTCTTCTTCCAGAGAGCAGATTGGAAGTGGCTCTTAGTCTAAGCTTATCTATTTCTTCATTGATTGCCAGATCTTTCTCTATGTAGGTGTCACTACCAGAGATATAAGCCTCTGGCTGGTAGTAGTCATAGTAAGAGACAAAATAGTCCACCGCATTGTCAGGAAAGAAGTCCAAGAATTCTGCATAAAGTTGAGCAGCCAAGGTCTTGTTATGTGTAAGCACTAATGTTGGCTTTTCGACCTGCTGTATCACATTGGCGACGGTGAAGGTCTTCCCTGAACCTGTCACACCCAGTAGGACTTGAGCGCCCTGCTGGTCATTGACACCTTCTACTAGTTGCTTTATGGCAGCGGGTTGATCGCCAGTGGGTCTATACTTAGAAACGAGTTTGTAAGCCATCGGAATGCGAATATAGAGTTATATGAAGTATTGGGAAACCTTAATGGAAATCATAGTATGTCGTCAAGGACAACAGTTCAGCCATGAAAATGTCGTGACAGCATCACTTCAGTACCCAACCTTTTTCGGATTTATGTTTATATTAGAAAAAAATATAGTCAGAGTATTCACACAATTAAAATTATTAAAATGAAACAGATCAACTTTGTCTTTCTTTTACTTTTCTTATTCAATCTCGCTTCCGCTCAAATGTATGTTCAAGATCCACAATCGTGGTGGTGGGAGTCTGCAGCCCACATTGAAAACGTGGATTACGAAGTACGGCCGGCAGGGATATATTCTGAGGTCTCTGTCTCCTTTGACCTTTTTGCAGAGCCCGAGGCTTTTCCTACAGAACCGGGGTTGCAATTAGAGTTTGTATGGGATTTTGAAATGGATTACAATGTGGTATTCAATGATTCTTGGTTATATATAGACGATTACATTTCTTATGGAGAGATCTACGAAGCCAATGAAGGCACTGCCATTTTTGAAGCGATAGTTGACAGACGTCAAGACCCTTCTATTTTATCTAAAACTTACAATGGACAATATAACTTCAGAGTTTACCCTTTGTTTCCTGACAGCACCAGAAGAGTCAAACTGTCATATCTGATTCCTATGGATTTTTCTGAGCGTAATCCAGAGGTGGAGTTAGGTTTTTCTGGACTAATGCAGGATGCTGCTAATGTCCCTGAGAATGTAACAGTCACAGTCTATGATGGCCTTGATTGGTTCCATAAGCCCATTGAGGATATTGTTTCTGAAATGGGCATTAACTCAGTGAGTTATAAAATTGAGGACACAGGGATTTTGAGCAACTGGAAATTGGAGTTTCAGGCTGACGACCCGCAAGTGGATGTATACTTCGGGACCTATGAAGATAATGGAGAGGAATTCTATCAGATGATTTACTATCCTGACTTAGAAGTGGAGAGACCAGTGACTAATAATTTATTAGTAATGGATTATGATGCGGAAAATTCTTCAATTGATAAAGTAAATTTTATTGATGAAGCCAGAGAAAATTTGAAACTGCTACATGATTCAGATAATTTTGCAGTCGTTTATTCAGATTTGTTCTTGAATGTTTCGAGTGACGGTTGGCAGGCAGCAACCGAAGAAAACATCGATCAGGTCATGGATATCATTCAAGCTGCCAACATAGATGGTAGAACTAACTTGGATGGACTGCTGCCACGAGCTTTGCAGTATATGGAAGAGAATCAGGAGAACGGAATTATTCATGTTGTAACGGCCAATACCTATTACTACAATGAACAAAGAGCTAAAGCATTTTTAGAACCGCTGATTGATTTCGTCAATGATATGTCTGTAGAGTTTGAATTCAGAATTGCTGATTATGCTGAATATAATCGATTCAATAGATGGATAGATAATGTGTTTTACTCAGGCTCAGAGTACTTTCTCAGATCCTTGGTCGATGAAGTGGGCGGAGAATACCGTGGGTACGTATTAGGAGAGAACTTAGATGAAAGTCTTACTAGAATGCTGGATCCGGACTTTGTAGTATTTGATGAGATAGATTTGGATCTTGACCCTGATGATGGTCTTACCTACGCTAATTATTTCAAGAATGGTGATACAGAATTAAGATTGGACCGTCCGGTTGTTGCTACTGGAAAGTTTGTTGGAGAATATCCTTTTACTTTAGATTTCAAGGCCATTCACAATATGGAATTCATTAATCAAAGTACAGTCATAGCTGAACCCAATCTAATGCTAAACAATATGGCTGTTTCTGCTTGGCATGCAGAGTTTTTACTAGATAATGAGTTTGACAATAATTCTGAGATAAAGGCTGAGGTAATAGAGACGAGCATTGAGGAAAGACTACTGTCGCATAGAACAGTTTTTCTTTGTCTGGAAGCAGATACTACGGCCATTAGTAGTGCCAATGATCTAGACGAAGAGATATTTGTTTCCACTAGTGATCTGGATGCTACTGAAGCAGGAATAGTCGCTTACCCTAACCCCTTCATCAATGAGATAAATCTCAGCCTACCTATAAGATTGTCGGGTCAAGCTCTGCTTCTTGAATTTACGGATATGCAGGGTCAGTTATTAAATAAAAGAAGCTATGATAGCTTAGAAACGAATTCGGACTTCAAGTATAGTTTTGATGGCATGGCTGACTTGCCTTCGGGCATCTATCTATTACGTGTAATCCTAGGGAATAAAATCTACAATCTGAAAGTGATGCATGTGAAGGGCTGATAAGCTCAATATAAAATTTGTAAATGGACAAGAAATAGAGTCTCTTTGCAAGTATGCCATACTTGAATTACAAAGAGCTAGGAGCAGGGGAGCCCGTCATCATATTGCACGGGCTTCTTGGTATGCTGGACAACTGGAAGACTTTCGCAAGGAAGTTGGCTGAGGAGTACTGGGTGATTCTTGTGGATCAGCGGAACCATGGAAAGTCTTTTCATTCTGATGCGTTTGATTATGGATTGCTTGCAGGAGACTTGAAGACTTTGATGGAAGAATTACATATACCTAGGGCGCATGTTATTGGGCACTCCATGGGTGGCAAGACAGTTATGAATTTTATGGATAAGTATCCAGATATGGTGGACAAAGTCGTTGTTGTGGATATTTCTCCTATTGGTAGCATCGGGAAGCATAGTTTGATATTTGAGAGTTTATTAGCTGTAGACTTAGCAGCGGTAGAGGAACGTAAAGCGGTGCAAGCTCAACTGGAAAATGCTGGTATCGAAAAAGATGTCGTTCTGTTTCTTATGAAGAATCTCAAAAGAAATGTAGAAGAGGGAGGCTTCCAGTGGAAAGCTAATATTCCTGTGTTGTGGGAGCGCTATGATAATATTTTGGCAAGCACTGTGCCGGAAGTGCCTTCAGAAAAAGAAGTTCTTTTTATTGCGGGTGGCAATTCTGGCTATATCACTGCAGATGATCTGGAAGTCATCAAAAAATCTTTTCCAAAGCATATTTTTCAGGTGATCAAGGGAGCGGGGCACTGGGTGCATGCTGAGCAGCCGGAGGCGTTGCTGGATAAGGTAAGTCGTTTCCTGATTGAATGAAATTGATAATGGAAGTTAATGGGCATTAGGATATAAAAAAAAGGTAAGCTTTTATCATTTTGATATTCCAATATGTTCGTCGTTGTCATATTGCAAGTCGAGGTCTTCCCAGCCGTTTTTTTCACAGAATCCATAGATTCCCCACCATAGATTTGAAGAAGTTGATCTTACTTTGATTTTATTTTTTTCATTAATTATGCTCTATTTTGCATTCGATTTTCTAAATCCATTCCAGGTCCTCCCGCGTCAGCTCACTATCCACCTCGCCAGTATGCTTCGTCTCCATCGGCTCAAACAACATGACGTGCACTTCCTTTTCTGCAATGGGCCTGTGCTCGACGCCACGCGGTATGATGAGCATCTCTCCCTCCCGCAATGTCTTGACACCATCTCGGAACTCTATTTTAAGTGTACCCTTTACGATGTAAAAAAGCGTCCTCGTCTTTGTGGGAGTGCCAGACGAATTCTCCTTTTACTTTGGCGAGCTTGACTGCCTGCCCATTGAGCGTGCCGATGATGCGGGGGTGCCAGTGGTCGGAGAAAAGCGAGAGTTTGTTTTCGAGGTTCACTACTTTCATAACCTCAAAGATAATTGGAATTAGAAATGATGCCAGTGTTACTCTCTGACATCAATCCAACTTTGTCTTATCTTTTTATCAATTTGTGATAACTCAGTTTCCCGTCTTGATTGACTTCTACGACATATAGGCCATTGGAGAGATTGGATACATCCATTTGACTGGATAATGAGCCTCTTGTTCTTGAGCCATTCACTCCTATGACTGCCGTGATTCTTCCATCGGATGTTGTTATGAACTCTGACGTTGGATTAGGTGATAGGATCACACTTGTGAGTTGGTCGTCATTAGTACTTGAGGTAATAAGGTCAGCACCATCACAATCCTCGTCGATACCGTTGTTGGGAATTTCAGTGGCAGCTGGATTAATGCTGGGGTTGTTGTCATCACAGTCGATATCATTGGTGAAGCTGTCTTCGTCCAGATCTACCAGTTGTGTGAGATTGTTTACACAGATTTCTTGAACGTAATTGCATTGATTTGATCCCCAGGCGACCCCATATAACTGATCTGAAGAAGCTGTGAAATCTGCGAGCTTGCGCAGAGTACCGTTACAATTCAAAGATAATTCTCCCAGAGAAAAATCAAGCCTGAGTTTAACTTCATTGTATTCGTTTGTCCAAGGCACACAGTAATCGTAGGTGTTACCACCGATTGTTATCTCATCATATTCAAACACTAAATATCCCAGACTGGATACGTTACTAGCGTCAACAAAAGATTCCAGAAAGTCAATCGACAATATGCCGCACTCATTGTACCAAGTAAAGCTGTAGTCAATTATGTCAGGAGCATCGATGTTCAAAACCTGAATGACTTGGGAAGCGACTTGGTTGTCCGGTTGTGAGAATTCACTAGCTATATCGAGAATCGGATCTGATGCTATTCCAGCGTTGTAAATTCTTGCTTCTGCGGCGCCTGGATGGTATTTAATCCATCCGCCATTACTTTCATCGATGATGGAGCAGTCGTGGCAGGTGTAAGAACTGAAGTCATCGAAAAGTACATTGCAGTTTTGAGAAGAGGAACTAAGGGGAGCCAATAGAAGTATGATAAGTATGGCAGAAATTATTTTATCCATGATTTATGATTTATGATTTTGGAAAGCAGAAATTTATTCCTTACCTCCTATTATCCATAATGATGGAAAAACGTTGCGCTAACTACAAGAAAAGTTTGATTCAACTTCTATCTAGGGTCTGTAGTTGTCGTCTTGTCTACTGAGGATTTGTGCTAAACGAGGAAGCAGAAAGAGAAGATGAAAACGGAAGTGGAAGTTGTAAAGTTTGTCATAATCTCAAGTTGCAATGATTGTTGCCATATAAAGGATAATAGTTTCAATATAACAGAATGATCATTCCTCTTCTTCATAAACCAGTGTCACTTCCTTGTAGGCTCCCATGATATCAAAAAGTGTTCTGGATACTGATAGCACCAGTAATTGAAAACCATATTCATTCCTGTCTATACTCAGTATCCAATCATTTCCGTCGAAATGAAAGCCAATTTTTTCAAGCACGCTTTTGCCTCCAGACATATAGCTTTTGGTCCTGTAACTATCATCCATTAAGAATTTCAAAATGATCTGATCATTGTCGGATTTGATTTCCAGTCCTAATTCATTCTTAATGCTTTTAAGATAGTGCTTCACTTGAAATGAAGTCATCTTGCAATCAAAGACCTTTTCCAGAAGATCGTAGACTTTGTCTTCCTCAAATTTTGAATTATTCTTTTGTGGGATTGTTGTTTCAGGCTCACGAATATTGAAGAATGGCGCCTTTTTTCTTTGCAGATGTTTTTCCACAATATGCTTTATAGCGCTGGCGAATTCTTTTCCTTCTAGATCTTGCTTGGATAATATCGAGATGTCCCTCATCAGATGGCGCTTCAGCATCTCCTTATTGTTCTGAGTTCTCCTGGCTCGGTTTTCCTCCTCTATCAGGATGGCTCATCAGGATGTAACTGCCTCATTTTGAATAATTCACCTTCTATTGCACTTAAGTGTCTATGGGCCTCTGAATCTCCTCCCTCCCGTTCCATCTGTTTTTGGAAGTGGTCTTTTTTTACTTTCAGTTCTTGTATGATTAATTCCAGATCAGTCATCAGTCCTTTTCTTCTTTATCTAATTCGATAGGTACATTTCGACTGAAAGCTGTCTCGAAACTGATAGTTGTATTAGTTCCCTCTACGGCTGCTATCGGCTGTATTTTCTCATAGATGATATCCCTCAAGTGTCTGTTGTTGTAGGCAAAGATCTTAACCATGATCGCGTAACGGCCTGAGATGTTTACACATTCCACGATTTCAGGAATCGTTGCAAGGATTTTTTCTACAGCTTTGAGTTCCTTGGAATTGGTAAGCATGATCTGAGTGTAGGCTGCCGTCTTGTAGCCCAGCTTCCAGGCATCCAATCTGTAACTGGCCGATAATAGTAAGCCGCCCTCTTTAAGTTTTTTGATCCGCTGGTGCACGAGGGTATTGGATACCTTAAGCTTTTTGGCTAGTTGTACCAAGGGTACCCTGGCATCATTTGTCAATTCGTCTACGATTCTTTTGTCAAAGGCGTCAAGTTTCATTACATCCATCTCCAGTAATTGTTTTTATGTATTAATTGACTCAAAATTAATCATATTAAAGATATACTGACTTAGTAACCATCCTTTCAAAGTAAATAAGAACTATTTGGCTTTATTTTGGATTATAAATTGAAGTCATACAATTTTGTTTTCTAACCCTGTTTTCAAATGAATGTGGGGAGAATCGAAGCCTGGAAAGCCGATTTTACAGAATTCTGATTGTTATTATTTGATAATGAAAAAAGCAGTGTCATGAATTTGACGGCAATACTTTCAGTTTCGGTTATTCTATTTTCTGTGATTGACATGCTCGGCAACATACCCGTATTGATCACTATGAAGAAAGAAGGGGTTCAGTTTCAGCCGTCGGTTGTAACTGGATTTGCCTTGGCAATCATGGTGGCCTTCCTATTCTTTGGGGTTTCCATCTTGGGCTTATTTGGGATAGAGATTTCTTCTTTTGCTTTGGCTGGTTCTTTAGTTATGTTCTTCATAGGCTTGGAGATGATACTGGGTATCAGATTATTCAAGGAAGAGCCGGGTGAAGCGTCATCTGGAAGTATCGTTCCTATCGCCTTCCCACTATTGGCTGGAGCCGGAACTTTGACTACAATAATATCCTTGAAGGCAGAATTCGAGACGATGAGCATCCTAGCAGGCATCTTGATCAATGGTGTCATCATATTCGTATTGTTAAGATCCATCGATTGGATGTCAAATAAGATGAGTCCTCAGTTGTCCACGACCTTGAGAAAGGTCTTTGGAATCATACTATTGGCCATAGCCATCCAAATAGCAAAGACAAACATATAAGACATAGTGTTTTTATTAATTGATTTTTTAGTGTGACTAGAGAGGTCGGAACGGTAAAGCTTCGACCTCTTTTCATTTATATTTCCAATACTTTTGTCATACAATTCTGAAAACAGGTACAACTTATTACCACCCACTACACGTTATTACCTCGTAAACCTCTAACACGTATGCGTCTAAATATTAAGAAAATCAGTGTCCTGGCAGTGCTCATAGTCAGTATGGCCGCGACCACAGTCAATAACGACAGGCTCTATGAAATCGCCAAAAACATAGAAATCTTTGTGAATGTCTATAAAGAATTGAACAAGAATTACGTGGATGATCTGGATCCTTCAGAACTGATGAGGATTGGAATAGATGCGATGGTCGGTTCTCTGGACCCCTACACTAATTACATATCAGAGTCCCAAGTGGCCAGTTACAGGATCAGCACAGACGGGAAGTATCAGGGTATAGGCGCCATCGTCCAGAAAGTAGACGACTATGTGACCATCATAGAACCCTACCAAGGGAGCCCAGTTGTCAAAGCCGAACTAAAAGCCGGTGACAAGATCGTCGAGATACAAGGCCGTAGTACCAAGGGTAAATCGACTGAGGAGATGAACAGGATATTGCGAGGTGTACCTGGCACCAAGGTCAATCTGACCATCGATAGAGCAGGCAAGAAATTCCCTGTGGATCTGGAGCGATCTCAAGTCAACATACCCAATGTGCCTTACTCTGGATACGTGAGCGATGGTATAGGCTATGTGATACTCACCACCTTCACGGCCAATGCCACCAAGAATATCAGGAAAGCCATCCAAGAGATGAAAAAGGAGAACCCGGACATGAAGGGTCTGATACTGGACCTCAGAAACAATGGGGGAGGACTGCTAAAGGAAGCCATCAATATCTCTAATATTTTTGTGCCTCAGAACATGGAAGTCGTCAGTGTCAGAAGCAAAGTGCAAGAGCGGGACGTGTCTTATAAAACAATGGGTACGCCTATGGAGCTGGAATTACCAGTTGTCGTATTAATCAATAAAAAATCAGCCTCAGCCTCTGAAATCGTATCTGGTGTCTTACAAGATTTAGATAGAGCGGTGGTAATGGGGCAGCGTAGTTTTGGGAAGGGACTGGTACAGAATACGATGGAAGTCGGATATAATTCTCGGGTCAAAGTGACAACTTCCAAATACTACATCCCATCTGGTAGATGCATACAAGCTGTCAAGTATGATAATGGCGAGCCTGTAGACATACCCGATGAAGAGAGATCACAGTTCAAGACGGCTACAGGACGTATGGTGCTGGATGGCGGAGGTGTGACGCCTGATGTCAAACTGGAAAACTATGGGACACCGGATATCATAGAGCAACTCGATAAGCAACACGTCCTTTTTAAATTTGTCAATACAATTGCCGATCAATATGCTACGGAAGAAGAAGAGCCTACTTCACTAAGTTTCAATGACTTCAGTGCATTCACTGCTTTTGTAAAGAGTTCAGGCTTTGAATTTGAGTCTAAGAATAATAAGTTGATAGATGAGTTGAAGAAAAACCTGAAGAAGGATAAACAATTGACCTTGGTCAGTGAGGTTGAAAGCCTGGAGATGAAGATAGATGAGGAGCAGACTTATGCCATGGAGACCCATAAGGAGGAAATATTATCCACGATCGAGCAGCAATTGGCTTCCAGAAATCATTTTCAGAAAGGAAAGTACTTCCAGAGACTAGATAATGATACTGAGATAGATGAAGCGGTAGCCTTGCTGAATGACTTGCCGAGATACAATAAGATATTGGGCAAATAGCCTCTTGAGATAGATGTTTAATTGAAAGGCTTTCCTTGTGGGAGGCCTTTCTTATTTTACACCTCTAAATGATTTTAACTTGAGCCTCATATTATGTCTGGAAACCTCTGCCAAGGCCTGTTCTGTGGCGTTGTCTCACAATGGTACTTGCATCTCAAAGGTTATTTCAGAAGGGGAGTGGAAGCATAGTAAGCTCTTGACCACCCAGATAGAGCAGTGCTTGGCTCAATCGCCCTATAAACTGGCAGAGCTCGCTGCAGTGGCAGTCACACAAGGCCCGGGCTCTTACACGGGCCTCAGAGTGGGCACTTCCTGTGCCAAGGGCTTGTGTTATGGGCTGGATATCAAGCTGATTTCAGTGCCCACCCTGGAGATCATAGCACAAGAATTCCGAGCTGAGACTTATGATTCCATCATCCCTATGATAGATGCGAGGCGCATGGAAGTGTATTACAACATCTATGACAATACCCTTCAGACGACTCAAGAGACGGATAATCTCATACTGGATGAGGATAGCTTGGCCCATCTGCGGCCAGAGCAGGTCTTATTTTGTGGTGATGGCGCTTTCAAGGTGTCTAAGTATGATCCAGCCTCGCAATGGGTGATACGGCCTAGCAAGGCCTTAGCAGAGCATATGGCGCCTTTGGCTCAGCAGCGCTATGAGGCTGGCCGCTTTGAGGATCTAGCGTATTATGTTCCTTTCTACCTCAAAGCCCCAAATATTACCAAAAGCACAAAGCCCCTCTTTTAGCAAACTTTCCGACCTTTTCGCGGGTTACGGTATGTTATTTGCTTGATAATCAATGAAGTACAGCTACGTGTTAAATAACTGTCAACGTTTTGGTACAGTTTTGGTAATACTCGATCTGTAATTGAAATCAACTTAATAAAACTTACCTATGAGAAATAAGAAGAACGAAACTGTGACGCTGAAAAAGAGCCACAGTGAAATTCAACTAGATTATGCAGATTTGCGAAAGGCGGTTTTAGTCTTAAGAGCCGTTAATCACAAGTTGAGACAAAGAGTTATAGATCTATTGGATAACAATCAGACTATGACAGTGACAGACATCTACATCAAGCTTAGATTAGAGCAGTCAGTCGCATCCCAGCATTTAGCTATCCTCAGGAGAGCAGGTGTCGTATTAACTGAAAGACAAGGAAAGTTCATATACTACTCCTTGGACAAAGACCGATTGAACCAGATAAGCAAACTGGTGGAGGACCTCGCTGGATGATCTACTGGAAAATGAAAATATAATTTCTTACAGGGCAAATTATTTCTCATGGTTAAAAGATGTTAATTCATACAGATTAACATCTTTTTTTATGTGTATTACTGTAGTAGCTAGGTGATAACAGATTAAATATATTCTTAATATTTCTTTTTTTATCCATGGTTTATATCCATATTTGCCCAAGGTCTACAAACTACTACTAAGAAAATTACAGGTTCTAATGAATAAGACGCAGGTTAGGTTCAATAATGAGAAGCTTCAGTATTCAGCCGTTCTTATAAAAGCATTAGCCCATCCTTTACGACTACGAATCCTTGAATATATTGATTCTCAAGGAGTTATCAACGTTAACCACATTTACAATACCCTTAAGTTAGAGCAATCCGTTACCTCTCAGCATCTGAGATTATTACGGTTGGCCGGTGTCGTAAATGCTAGTAAGGAGGGTAAATATGTGCACTATGACATCAATTACCCCATACTGCACAAAGCCGAAAAAGCCGTGAATAATTTTCTTGGTAAATGAACGAACAATCCGCCTAAGCGGATCGAAGGTCGCAAACCGACCTTAGAACTGAGAGAACTGATGCAACAGCCTCAGCGTATACAGTAGATCAATAACAAGAATCAGTTTCAATCTATCTTACAAGTCAGCAGGATTCAAGGTCGTAAATCGACCTTGGAAGTGAGAGAACTACAACATCTGATTACCCGATCGTTTAGGTTTTCAAACTCGATGCAATGTGTTCCCTTTTATAATATCACCCGAACAGAGTTCAGTCATAGAGACACATTAATCGGTTTTAAGATAATGTAATCCTTACAGGGTTAAGCATCGACACAATCAAAATTCAAGTTTAAGTTGCAACAGGATTCAAGGTCGTAATCGACACAAGGAAAAACGGACGAACTGCAATCCGAGTTGCAGTTCGTCCATTATATTATGTAATATACTTATTACGCCGACAAGAGAACACTGTATATTGAACCTTTAATCCTGCATAATTTGGCTTTTCAAATGTCGTTGCTTTTATTTCCGCAACTGGTGCATTGTAATATAGAACCAGACTCCATTTATTTAAATGAAAGGATAAGAAAGGTCTAATACTTACATATCTATGCGTATTTGTGAACTCCCTTCCTCTGGACATTTTTGCATCTGATTCAAAGGCTATGAAATCAAAAAATCGATCAATAGAAATAGCAAAACCTAATTCAATATTATTCAGTATGTAATAACTTGGGTAAGCTGACATAGAAATATGTTTTAGGTTAAACCTGTCATTTGTACCTACAATACTATTATCACTAAATGGATGTTCATATTGAATAAAGTCAACGGAGATTCCATATATTAACTTTTGTGATCGAAGTCGCATATCAAGATTGAAAGAAGGGGCTACAGCAGTTGACTCTCTATTTGGTATAAAGCTTCTTCCATTATTGTCAGTTAAAGACATATGTCTCAAGCCTAGGCCTAAATCCAAATGCAATTGACATTGGCTATGAAAAGTGCAAAAACAAAATATTAATATGGTATAGACTATTTTCATGGATTATTGGATAAATGTTTTTTCGGTATTAACTATTTTCGAATTTTCATCTAGAGTAACATTAATGTAAATTCCAGTTGTAATACTGTTGTTCTCTAATCTGGACAAGTCAAGCACTTTTGATTTTTGTACACGTCTTCCTTGTAAATCAAAAATAATGTACTCTGTTTCAACTTTTTCATTTGTATCAAGACTTCTTACTTCCAGGTCTTTATCGATCGTCGAGGTTTCAACCTCGATGCCATATGCTTTCTTTATAATGTTGTCCTTTCAGGGTTCAACAAGATCTAATTATTCGTTATTAAGATTGACACCCTTCAGGGTTGTGGAAATAGTTGTACTGATAAGCCAAGATAGTATTTCTAGTAATGACCTAAGCTAAATGCGAACAACTTCATTGTTAGATGACGAGAACGAAGATCTTTCCACTGTGCTACGCTAAGGTCAAGATTAAAAAAGTAAGATAAGGCCGATCTGAGAGATAAGCTATAGAGAATCCTTAACTCGGTACCTGCGCATCATAAGCCGAGCTCTGAGCCTGGTCGATGGTTTCTTTTTTCTCACTTTCCTCATTAATGAAAAAAGATCTGTGGAAAAGCAAGATCAATACCACTCCTACTGAAATAGCTGAGTCGGCCACATTGAAGACAGGTCTGAAAAAAGAGAATTTTTCTCCACCCACCATCGGCAACCACTCTGGATAAGTGGAATTTATCATAGGAAAATAGAACATATCCACAACCTTGCCTTGTAGGAATTTGGCATAACCACCCGCTTCAGGTAACAGCTCAGCGACGTTGCCGGCATGGTAGCTGGAATTAGAAAAGATCAAACCGTAAAATATACTGTCTATGATATTACCTATCGCTCCAGCTATGATGAGTGCAAAACTGAATTGCAGGCCTTTGGAAGCGTTTTGATTTATGATGCCCTTGAGAATGTAGAAAAGAAAACCCACCATGAAGATTCTGAAAATACTGAGAATGTACTTACCCGTCATCCCACCGAAGCTCAGGCCAAATGCCATCCCCTCGTTTTCTACAAAGTGTATCCGCGCCCAGTCTAGCCCCAGCATCTTGAAACCACCACCGATAGGGTAGTTCAGTTTGATGTAGAACTTTAGAACTTGGTCTATCACCAGAACTGTGATTATTACCCCCGCTATCCAACCTGATTTCTTCAATTCTATTTATTATTTGAATTTAGCTTGCTTGGCACTTATGCTCAAGGTGGCATGAGGCACTGCTTTTAGTCTTTCTTTTGAAAATAAAATACCTGCTTCCCTACATACTCCATAAACCTTGTTCTTGGTCCTCAATTTGTCGTTTTCCAGATGCTTGATCAGTTTATTTTGTCTGGTAGCCATTGATTGTAGTCGTTCGCTCTCTTGAGATCCTATGACATCATTTAAGCCTTTGAGCTTAGTGTCTTCATTTTCTTCCAGGTCTTTTATCTGCGATAGAAATATGTCTAACTCACCTTGGGCCTTGTGTATCTTAGCATCCAAGAGCTCATCAAACTCCAATAATTCTTTTTCAATGTATCTTAATCTAGCTTCCATTCTCAGTTATTCCTTCTATGAACAAGGGATAAGAGTTCTTTTTCTATAGATTTGAAATCAAAAATAGTGCTAGATGCAAGTCAGGCTCTGCCATTACACGACATCTAACTGTCATTAACCGCAAAAATAACATATTACGGAATCATCTAAATTCTACAAAGGGTCATCTTGAGAATCATAAGATTCATCCGAAAGTAAAGGAGACAAGACATACTTCCATTATTTTCAGACTCAAATACACAATCTAATATGCAAGAAGAGTTCAAAAAACTGGCCCTAGTGATCATAGGGCTTACCTACATTTTAGGCTTGCAAGCCCAGGTCAATGCTAAGCTCATACAATATCCAGATGTGTCTGAGGACAATATATGCTTTACATATGGTGATGACCTCTGGATGGTCCCCAAAGCTGGTGGAGACGCCTATAGGCTCATATCCCCTGTAGGTAGAGAAATAAGACCCAAGTTCTCTCCAGATGGCACAACTGTGGCTTACCAGGCCAATTATGACGGGAATATGGACATTTATACCCTATCCATAAAAGGTGGTGTTCCTCATCGTGTCAGTGGTCATGGTATGAATGAAAACTTGCAGGACTGGACGTCAGATGGAAAAGCTTTGTTGTATTCAAGCTCCGCAGAAAGTGGTAAGCAACGCTGGGCACAATTCTATAAAATCCCTGTTACGGGTGGATTACCAGCTAAGTTGCCTGTCGAACTTGGTGCAAATGCTGCCCTCTCTGCTGATGGTAACAAACTCGCATTTACAGATAAATCAAGAGTATTCAGAAACTGGAAAAGATACCGGGGCGGTACTGCACCAGATATCACCATAATGGATCTCAATACCTTGGAATCAGAAAATATCACGTCTAATGATGCCAATGATGAACTCCCGATGTGGTCAGGAGACAAGCTCTATTACCTATCTGACAAGGACGCCGCGATGCGCCATAATATCTGGGTCTATGATACGGGCACCAAGAAACATGAGCAGTTGACCTTTTTTAAGGATTATGATGTGCATTATCCTTCTATAGGACCAGCGGATCTGGTCTATGAGGCGGCAGGCGAGCTGTACGTCATGGACCTCAAGAATCATAAATCAAAAGCTATTTCCATCAATGCAGTGGGGGACTTCACGAGAATCAAAGTTGTGGAAAAGAAGGTAGGGAACGATATCATGAGCTTTAATATTTCTCCTGATGGGAATAGAGCAGTGTTGGCGGCCAGAGGAGAAATATTCACCTTGCCCAAGGAAAAGGGTTTTGTAAGGAACATCACGCGTAGCTCTGAGTATGCAGAAAGGTTTCCAGCCTGGTCTCCAGATGGAAAAAGCCTAGCTTATTTCAGTGATAGGACAGGTGAATATGAATTGACGATCAGGGATTTGAAAACAAATAAGGAAAAAACAGTAACTAAGTTGGGTCCAGGGTATCGTTATCATATCTTTTGGTCACCAGATAGCAAAAGGGTGGTTTATGTGGATCACTCCATGACCTTCCATATGACTAATGTCAATACTGGCCTCACGACGAAAATAGATCAAGATATCGACCTTTTTGAAGGAGGCTTGCGAGGCTTTGAGGTGAGTTGGTCAGCTGACAGTAAATGGATCGCCTATGTCAAGGGTGGTCCTAATGGTAATAAATCCATCTATATCTATGACACTGCGGCGAAGAAAATACATCAGGTCACTTCCGGTTTTTATTCTGATAATCAAGTGGTATTTGATCCAGATGGAAAGTATCTATACTTGACGACCGATAGAGAATTAGATCCTATCTACAGTGATTTTGATAACACTTGGGTCTATCCCAATGCCACTCAGCTAGCTGCAATCACACTTAGAAAGGACGTGCCTTCCATAACGGCTTCAGAAAATGATACGGTGGAAATAGAAGAAGAAAAAGAAGAAAAATCTGAGGCCGAAGAAGATTCTAAAAAGAAAAAGAAAGGTCTTTTCGGAAAGAAAAAAAAGAAAGACAAAAAAGATGAGGAGGGAGAAGAAGCTGAAGATAAGGACAAGGTGGAAGCTGTGAAAATTGATTTTGAAGGGATGGAAAGGCGGATGGAAATTATCACAACTCTAGGTAATGGTGGCTCCATAAGAGCTACTTCTGGAAAACTTTTGTATATGCAATCACCCAGAAGTGGATCAGATGATGAGAAAGTCGATTTGAAATATTACGATCTGGAGGAGCAAGAACACGAGACGATCATCTCAGGATTGTGGGGTTATGAACTCAGTGCAGACCGAGAAAATCTACTTGTGAATCAGAAAGGATCATACGGTGTAATTCCAATTTCCAAAGGTGCAGAAGTCGAAGAGTCTCTGGCGACTTCTGAGATGGTTGCCGCCATAAATCCTCGAGAGGAGTGGAAACAGATTTTCAATGATGTCTGGAGATTCGAAAGAGATTTCTTTTACGATGCTGAGATGCATGGGGTGGACTGGCCCGCTATGAAAGCAAGATATATGCCACTCATAGATCAAGCGATGTCACGATATGATGTGAATTACATCATCGGGGAACTCATAGGAGAGCTCAATGCTTCTCATACTTATCGTGGTGGTGGGGATTCAGATTATGCGAGTAGAAAAAATGTCGGATACCTCGGCGTGGACTGGGAACAAGTAAAAGATGCCTTCAAGATCAAGCGCATCATCAGAGGTGCCGACTGGGATAATGAGACCCGTTCACCACTGGATAAGCCAGGTGTGGATGTGAGCGCAGGCAATTATGTTCTTGCAATAAATGGCGTCCCGATGTCCAATTATCAAGACCCTTACATGGCCATGACTGGAACAGCAGGAAAAACAGTGGAGCTTACAGTCAATAAGTCGCCAAATATGACTGGTGCCAGATCAGTGCTGGTAGAGCCACTGCGATCAGAGACCAGACTGAGAAATCTGGAGTGGATAGAAAACAATAGAAGAAAAGTAGATGAAATGTCTGGCGGAAAAATCGGGTACATCTATGTCCCGAGTACTGGCTGGGGCGGGCAGCATGAGCTGATAAGAATGTTCTATGGGCAGTGGCACAAGGAAGGGCTGATCATAGATGAGCGCTGGAATAATGGCGGGCAGATACCCGATAGATTTGTGGAGTTACTGAATAGAAAACCTTTGGCCTATTTTGATGTGCGGGATGGTAAGAACTGGCAGTGGCCACCAGTAGCCCACTTTGGTCCCAAGGCGATGCTCATCAATGGCTGGAGTGGTTCTGGTGGTGATGCTTTTCCAGATTATTTCCGTAAGTCAGAGCTGGGTCCGCTCATCGGTACACGTACCTGGGGAGGTGTGATCGGTATCTCAGGAGCGCCGAGTCTGATAGATGGCGGTAGTGTGACTGTGCCGACTTTCAGAATGTATGATCCGGCAGGGAAGTGGTTTGCCGAAGGACACGGAGTAGAGCCCGACATAGAGGTGGTGGAAGATCATTCAGCATTGGCAAGAGGAATGGATACGCAACTGGAAGCAGCAGTTAAGAATGTGCTGGAGCAGCTGAGCAAGTGGGGTGAGATACATCCTAAAGTGCCGGTGCGGGAGGATAGGTAAAGTTTTAAGTGAATAGTTCCATAGTGCATAGCTATTGGTTCTGTAGTTAGTAAGTATCGGGTGATTCTTTAAAGTCTATTTTAGTGTGGCTCTGGCTGATTTGTCATCTATGAGAGTCGTGTTAGAATAGTGAATGAAATGATTAATATTTCTGATCAATTCAATAGAGGAAATAGAATATGGCCGACTTGAGAATACTCTATTCGGCTCCTTTATTCCTGTCTCTCTTCATTCTTTCAAGCAGGTTTATATTGAGACTCGCTAAAAGTTATATGCAAATATTAAAGACATATTATCATCCTGAGGCTCAAGACTTAGAGAACAAAACGGTTTTTACTAGATTGGCTGCCAGAGGAATTGCTGTAAGGGGTAATCAAATATTATTGCTCTACACTGAGCGGTATGAGGACTACAGTTTGCCTGGTGGTGGCTTGGATATGGGTGAAGACAAAATAAAGGCGATGATGAGGGAGCTCAAAGAGGAAACTGGGGCACAAGACATTAGAAATGTAAAACCGTTCGGTGCCTACGAAGAGTACAGACCTTGGCATAAGCCGGATTATGATATCATGCATATGATTTCTTATTGCTATACCTGCGAGGTTAATAAGGAACTGGGCGCCTCAAGTTTGGAATCATATGAAATAAAAAATGGCATGAAAGCAGTGTGGGTTGATATTCATAAAGGTATCGAACATAATAAAAGAACGCTGGCTATGAGCGATAAAAAAGGCATGTCTATCGAACGAGAGATTTTTCTGCTAGAGCATATTGCTGAGACTTTATAAAATACATAGTTGAGGGTTAGATACTTTATACATCTTGGATTTGATGGCAGCAACTATAGTGGTTGGCAAAAGCAGAAGAATACTGCTATTACTGTTCAGGAAATTTTAGAGCAGACTCTATTTCTATTATTTAAAAAGTCAATTGCAGTTTATGGTTGCGGAAGAACTGATGCAGGTGTGCATGCGAGTCAGTATGTTGCTCATATTAACCTGGAGGAGAGTCCTGTTTTTGATCTGAAGTTCAGGCTGAACAAGAATTTGCCTGATGACATATCGGTTTATGAAGTCATAGAAGTGACAAAGGAACAGCATAGTCGTTATGATGCAACAGCTAGGACTTATGATTATTTTATACACTGGAAGAAAGATCCTTTTTTGATTCGCTATAGTTCCTTGTATGATAATTTGGAACTGGATTTCGGTCTGATGGAAAGGGCAGCGACGCTGATATTAAATACCAAAGATTTTAGGCCACTCTGTAAGCAGCCAGACTTGTACAAGAATACGCTTTGCAGGATTACGGCTTGTGAGCTGATTGTCAATGAGACTCAAGGGCGGTTACGATTCACTATCACGAGTAATCGTTTTCTGAGGGGGATGATCAGGTTGTGTATATTCTTTTTACTGAAAGTAGGAAATGGTAAGATTTGCCTGGAGGAGTTTAAGCAAGTACTGGATCAGACAAAGCACATTGAGCAGAAGCGTCCTGCCTTACCTAATGGTTTATTTCTGAGTAGGGTAGAGTATCCTTATCTGCAATTGAGTAATTCTAATGATCTGATGAAGATGTTGCGGGTAGGACTGGATTAGAGTAATTCTTTTTTCTGGACGCCTGAATATGTCATTTCAAATTCTTGATTTAGTATTTGATATGCAGCCTAAAGTGTCATATGTCCGCCTTTTTGGCTGGACTTCAACTTCTTTGTTATCGTGCAGATAAGGCCAAACGAGCTGTAATTCGGCCTTGTGTAAGCTTGTATAGGAGTCTGATAGTTCGCTTGTCAGGAATACACCAAAAAACAAATTTCCTCAATTATGCTTACCTTTGTCGTATTATTAACGAATAATGCCCTCTGTCCTATCCAGGATAATATAATCATTAAACATAAGAGGGAGCAAAATATAGATATAGCGTAATGAGATTTGAAGATTTGAAGATAAGCGAGCCTATCATGAAGGCGCTCGCGGAGAAAGGATATACAGAACCCACCCCCATACAAGCCAAAGCAGTTCCACTAGTTCTCGAAAGAAAAGATGTTCTGGGCTGTGCTCAGACTGGAACAGGAAAGACGGCTGCGTTCTCTATTCCCATTATACAACTGATAGATGCCATAGAAGGAAAGAAAGGTGATAAGCCTGTGATCAGGTCCCTCATCGTAACGCCTACCAGAGAATTGGCGATTCAGATAGATGAGAACATCAAGGCTTACAGCAAGCATACTAAGATAAAGTCCGCCGTAATATTCGGTGGTGTCAAGCAAGGCAGCCAAGTTGCGGAACTCAAAAGAGGGGTACATATACTTGTCGCCACTCCTGGTAGACTACTTGATCTGATAGGCCAAGGCTTATTATCCATAGAGACTGTCAAGCTATTTGTACTAGATGAGGCAGATAGGATGTTGGATATGGGATTCATACATGATATCAGAAAATTACTGGAAATGCTGCCTGAGCAGAGACAGTCTCTGTTCTTCTCGGCTACGATGCCAGACAATATTGTCAAGCTCAGTAACAAGATACTCAAGAATCCCATCAAGGTGGAAGTAACCCCACCGAGTAGTACAGCAGAAACAGTACAGCAATCAGTTTACTATACCAATAGAAACTTGAAAAGGGATCTGTTGATACATATCCTGGAGTCGGGTGAAATTGACCAAGCACTCGTGTTCACCAGAACTAAGCACGGTGCTGATAGAGTCGCGAGATTCTTGACCAAGAATAAAATCAAGTCCTCCTCCATACACGGTGACAAGGCACAGAACCAGCGTCAGAAAGCGCTTACCCAATTCAAGGATGGTAAACTCCGAGTACTCGTCGCTACGGATATAGCTGCGAGAGGAATCGATATAGACAAACTTAAGTATGTCATCAATTATGAGATACCAAATATCGCTGAGACTTATGTGCACAGAATAGGCCGATCGGGCAGAGCCGGGGAGGAAGGGAATGCAATAGGTCTATGTGAGCCAGAAGAGAATGCTTTTATTAAAGGCATCGAGAAACTGACTGGGAAGAAAATTGAGGTTATCTCAGATCACCCTTTTCCGCAGACAGACAAGCCGATGACTGAAGCAGAGAAGAAAGAATGGGAAAAAGAAAAACAGAAAAGAAAGCAAGAATTCTTTGCCAATAGGAAAAAAAATAAAGAGGGCAGAGGTGAAAGAAGCGGCCGTGGTGGTGGCAGAAATAGCAGAGGCCCCAAGTCTGAAAAAAGCGATAGATCAAAGAGTGATAAATCTAAAGGCGGTCAGAATAAGAGAAACGAAGAATCCAGAGCTGACAAACCTAAACAACAGAGAAAAGAAGGATCTGAGAAAGGCGCTCGTAATTCCAAAGACACAAAAGTAGGCGATAATAGCGCTTCTAAAAAATCTAACGGCAGAAGAGAAGATAATAACTCCAAAGGAAAAAAACCTTACAAAGGTAAAAGAAGGAAGAGCACAGACATGTCGCCTTCATTGAAAAGCAAATACATGTGGCCACTCGAGAAGTAATGGTGGAATTAAGAAATAATAAAGGTGGTTCAGAAATGGGTCACCTTTTTTTATGGGTGGGTATTTGGAGTGGATCACACCTTAATAAAAGAGGTGTTGCAATCTAATTCAATTTCATTTTTAATAAGTAGATAAATTAAACTGAACTGACAATGATTGATAATATATCGGATTCAGCTTTAATTTAATAATGAGCATCTGTATATTTTTTTCTTAAGACTGTTTTTCTTCTTGTATTTGTATCCTCATTTATCTTGCTACAGTGATATGCATCTGTTTAGGAATTACTTATCTACAGGTTGAAACAAACTGATTTCTCATAAATTATTCATAACCACAATCTCCCAAAGATAAGTAAATGGCTTACTCGACATTTAAATTCACTCCCTCTTAAAAACCTCTTCCTGATGCTCTATGCTCTCGTGGTGAATGGCATTGATCAGACGGATAATGAAGTCATCGCTAAGTCCTGATTTTGATCCTTGTAGTTTACTTCTCTCTATGATTTCGTTCCAGCGTTTCTGTTGCAGAATGGTGATGCCGTTTGATTTTTTGTAACTGCCGATTTTTCGTGCTACTTGCATCCGATTGGAGAGTAGGTTGAGGATTTCTTCATCTATGTTATCTATGGATTGTCTCAGAATGACCAGTTCACTTTGTAAAGCCACTGCATCTTCGTGTCCATTTCTGAAGACCATGTCCGAGAGCATTTTATCCAGCGTCTCAGGAGTGATCTGCTGAGCGGCATCTGACCAGGCATTGTCAGGATCGAGATGTGTTTCGATCATCAGTCCATCAAAATTAAGGTCCATTGCTTTCTGTGCCACCTCCTGGAGTATGTCCCTTCTTCCACAGATGTGGCTGGGGTCATTGATCAGAGGAATATCAGGGAGTTCTCTTTTAAAATCCAAGGCTAATTGCCATTGAGGTCTGTTGCGATAATATTTCTCATTGAGATTAGAGAATCCTCTATGGATGGCTCCGAGCCTTCTGATGCCTACTGCGACAAAGCGTTCCATCCCTCCGAGCCAAAGCGCCAGGTCAGGATTTATGGGATTTTTCACCAAGACGGGAATATCCACGCCTCTCAACGCATCAGCGATTTCTTGTACTGCAAATGGATTCACAGTGGTTCTAGCACCCACCCACAGCACGTCTATTCCAGCTTTCAAGCATAATTCCACGTGGGCTGCCTTAGCCACCTCCACCGTGAGAGGAAGGCCAGTTTGTTTCTTGACTTCTTGTAACCACGGGAGACCTTTTGGACCGACTCCTTCAAAACTACCTGGCCTGGTTCTAGGTTTCCATATCCCAGCTCTGAAGAGGTCGACCTTTTCAAGCTTGGCCAATTTCTGTGCAGTACCTAGCACTTGTAGTTCTGTTTCTGCACTGCAAGGCCCCGCTATTATCAGTGGTCGATGTTTCTTATCTAGTAGGCTCAATCTTAGGATAATTTGAAATTCGGAAAGTGTATCAATGAAGGAATGGAATATAGTGTAAAAAAATGTACGGACTTGCATGTAGGTGATATCATGGCATATTGTCTTCACCATTTAAAGTATTATAATAACAACTAAGTTTAAGAAAATTACCTTTGTGTATAATTAAATTATAATTCGATATGATTATCAGAAGATTATTTCTAGTTGTTGTCTTATTAGTAGGCTTAGGGTCAGGTCTTTCAGCTCAGGAATTTGATGGTTACGCAATCTTCACTGATGGTAACACAGTCGATATGATAGATAAAGATGGCAATATTGCACACAGATGGAATTGTGACCTCCGCGCTAATTATTCTCTTTTCTTAAAGGATAATGGAAATATTGTAAGAGGGGCCAGAGATGATGATGCTTCCATCAATGGCCCTGCAGTTGGCGGAATAGTTCAGGAATTGGATCCAGAAGCAAATGTTGTATGGGAATTCAAGTACTCAACATCTGACAAAATCGCTCATCATGACATCTGCGAGATGCCTGGGGGTAATGTATTGATGATAGCTTGGGAAATACCAGGATTGCAGGCATTGCAGAATCTTGGTTACCGTGGTAATTCTTCAAAGTATCCTACGCATCTCATAGAAGTAGAACAAAATGGCACTGGTGGAAAGATTGTCTGGGAATGGCATTTGATGGATCATTTTGTACAAGATGTAGATTCTTCATTACCTAACTTTGGAGTGATTTCTGAGCATCCTGAACTGATGGATATCAATGTTATGACCGATGGTGGCGGAGGAGGTCCTGGTGGTGGAAGTGGCGACTGGTTTCATGTCAATGGCGTGGACTATGATGAAGTAAATGATCAGGTTATTTTCACTTCGAGATTTCTCAATGAGCTATTTATAATTGATCATAGTACAACTACAGAAGAAGCGGGAGGACATACCGGTGGTAATTCTGGAAAAGGTGGAGATTTTTTATGGAGATGGGGAAAATCAGAAAACTATGATACGCCTGGTACACAATATATAAGAGGTCCAGTTCATGATCCCCATTTCGTGGAGGATGACGGTAGGCTCTATGGAGGACTTATTCAATTTTTCAATAATGAAGGACAGAATGGTAATACACAAGTAGATATCATAGAGTTGCCAAGAGAGGGATTTACCTTCACCAAAGTAGCTGGTCTGCCCTATGGTCCAGAGTTGATAACTTATACGCATTTTGCTTTGGATGATGCAGATGGACAATCAGCTTCAGCAAGATTACCCAATGGTAATTTATACGTCAATTTATCCAGAAGATTTCAATATGAAGTGGATTCTGATGAAAATCTGGTGTGGAGATATAGCGATGCAGCTTCTAAAGGGTTTCGCTATACTTGCGATCATCCAGGTGTACAACAATTGATTGCAGGCGGATTTTTAGATAATGGTATTTGCACGCCATCCAGTACGACTGTAGTCAATGAAAATCCATTTGAAGCAACACCTAATCCTTCTTCTGGAATATTTTATTTCAATGACTTTGTGGAGGAAGTCAAAGCTATGAAACTTATGGATGGAAATGCCAGGGTTTTAAATCACTATGAAGGTGCCTTGTCACAGCTCGATATGGAAAATCATTCCAGTGGTGTTTATTTTCTGAAGGTGATTTTTGAGAACGGAAATATTGTTACAAAGAGATTACTATTGCACAAGTAAGACCAATGAAAATTAAACTACTCATCACCCTATGTCTCCTGAGTTCGATTGATCATATTTTAGCGCAGAATGATTTTTACAGTCTCGAAAGTATACAGGAAATAGAAATTATTTTCGAAGAAGATGATTGGGCAGAGATTTTAGATGGATTTTATATTACGGGAGATAAAGAACGAATGCTAGGTACTGTTACAATTAACGGAGAACGGCTGGATAGTGTCGGCATACGTTACAAAGGCTTCAGCTCAGTAAGTGTTGATAGAAAAAAGAATCCATTCAATATAAAACTTGATTACGTTTCTAATCAATCCTATCAAGGTATAAATAAAATAAAGCTGGGCAATGTCATTCATGACCCTACATTTATAAGAGAGGCTTTATCTTACGAGATTGCAAGGAATTATATGCCGGCATCTCAAGCTAACTTTGCTCGAGTATCAGTCAATGGTGAATTTCTCGGTCTCTACAGCAATGTCGAGGCGGTCAATAAAGATTTTATTGCAGACTACTTTAATTCCAGCTCCAATGCTTTTTTTAAAGGTGCTCCGGAAAACCTGAGCTTCACAGGCGAGAACGCCAATTTGGGTAACAACCCAGGTGTGGACACCACGGCTTATTTCCCCTTTTATGATAAAGAATCAGATAATGGATGGACTGCATTAGTCGAATTTATTCAAGAATTAAATGAAGAACCGGACTTGATCAGTAACTCACTGAATGTGGATAGAGCACTATGGATGCATGCCTTTAATTATGTGGTAGTCAATCTTGACAGCTACATAGGCTATGCTCAGAATTATTATCTATACCAGGATGACCTAGGCCAATTCAATACTATCCCATGGGATCTCAATATGTCTTTCGGGAGTTTCAGTATCACAGATGCCTCCGATAATTTTGATGGTGTTTCTCTGGCTGCTGCAAAGAGGCTAGACCCACTGGCACATTTTAATTCTGTTTCTGTTCAGCCCAGACCGTTAATGAGAAATCTGTTCGAGAATGACCGATACAGAAAAATGTATCTGGCACATATTCGTACGATTTTGAACGAGCAATTTGCCCAACGTCAATATGTCGGGCGAATAGCTGAAATTCAATCAGTGATAAGAAGTGCAGTGGAAGCTGATCCCAATAAATTCTACGAAACGAGTGGTTTCGACTCCAATGTCAATACTACTTATACAGACCTGATACAATATCCAGGCATCACTGATCTTATGGATGAACGATATGCCTACTTGGACGATTACCTGGGGAATAAGGACATGAGTCTTGCTGTGGTCAATCAAGCCAGCTCCGCGGAACCGGGCTCTGACTTGGTCATCGAAGTAGAATCTAATTCAGTCACCACGGCTACTATTTATTTCCGAGAAAACGAGACTCAGCGCTGGCAAGAACTTCCAATGACGACTACGGAGGCTGATAAGTGGACAGGTACTTTGCAGATGCCTGCCTCTGGTGTCGAGTATTATGTGTATGGAGAGAATGACGAGATTGGTATTTTTTCTCCCGCCAGAGCTGCTTATGAATTCCATAAAGTGCTTCCCTCCATTAGTAATCAATTGCCTTTCAATGACGTCGTGATCAATGAGCTGATGGCTACTCAAGATTTTACTCAGGCAGATGAGGAAGGTGAATATGATGATTGGATAGAATTATATAATACGACTGCCCAAAATTTGAATTTAGCGGGTCTTTATCTTTCTGATAAGCCAGGTCAATTCGATAAGTGGGCTTTTCCGGATACGATACTGCCTGCTGATGACTATATGATCGTCTGGGCAGACGAGGATGGGAGCCAAGGTCCCTTGCATGCCAATTTCAAATTGTCTGCTGGTGGGGAACACGTGTATCTTGGTTATGCTGACGGGACAGTGATTGATTCCATAAGTTTTAGTGAGCAAGAGAAAGATTTCACTTATGGAAGACTGCCTAATGGGGTGGGGCCCTTTGGGAAATTAGTGCCTACTTTTCAGAGTAGTAATGAGACATCAAGAGTCGAAGAGCAGGAGTCATCTGATTTCTTTTTGTACCCAAATCCAGTTTCAGAAATCTTGACAGTGGAAAGCGGGATGGATGGTCAGGCCACGATAATATTATATAATAATTTAGGTCAGCGATTGGCCCAGCAAGAGTATAGCAAATTCTGTAGGCTCAATTTTTCTGGCTACGTGTCGGGCATTTATTTTGTAACTGTATTGGAATCAACCAAGCAATCAACTTTTAGAATAATAAAACAATGATGATGAAATTATTAAGCACTCTGAATATTTGTCTACTCAGTTTAGTAGTAAGTTATGGACAATATGAGATAATCAATTATAAGGCTTCAGACGGATTAGTCAATAATGTCGTGAATTGTGTCACGGTGGATGCTGATGATAATGTTTGGTTCGGAACCAATAGAGGGATCTCTCATTATGATGGCACGAATTGGACTTCATTTACAGTGGATGATAATATTAATCTACTAGATGAAATTGTCACAGCAATCTATGCGAGAGATAATGGAGAGTTATGGATAGGGACTGATTTTGGAGCAGGCGTATGGGATGGTGTGAGCTTTACGAATTATACATCACAGTCCGATCTAGGTAATCTCAGGGTACAAGCTATCACTGAAGGCCTGAATGGAGATATGTTTTTCGGGACCAAAGGCGGTTGGGCGCGACTAGAGGCAGATGGGACTTGGTCAAATTTTGGGATTGCAGAGGGCTTGCCTTTTGGGGGAGTCAGAGATATTGAGATAGACGAACAAGGCACAGTCTGGGCTGGATTGGGTTTGGAAGGTGTTGCAATTTATAATTATCAGACAGGTATGTTAACCTTGCTAGCAGAACAGCTGTTACTCAATGGTAGTGTAACAGGCATTGCCTTTTCACCTGAAAAGATATGGATTTCCAGTGGCGGCGGTGTAGATCAAATAAATATACCAGCTAGTTCAACCACCGCAGAATTTATTCCTCATCCATCAGTGTTCACTTTGCCACCACCACACGAGCTAAATCAAGCTGTGGATGTTCAAGTGGATTCTAAAGAAATAATATGGGTGGGTATCTTCATAGACTACTTAGTCAATATAGGTGGCATCTCTTATTACGAAGACGGCGTATGGAATTCCATCACTACTGATGATGGACTAGTAGGACCTGGAGTGAATAAGCTGGCTATCGATTCCAATGATTGTGTCTGGGTAGCGACGAGTACTGGTGTATCTAAGATTTGTGCTGGGCCATCGACGGTCTCAGATATAATTTCATCTAAAGTTAAAGTCTATCCCAATCCTATCAGCGATGTCATACATGTCGAACTAGCCCAACCTGCAATGCAAAATCTTACTATAGGCCTATACAATCTACAAGGCCAGAGAATACAAGAACGTCTGCTCAGCCAAGGTCACTCATCCATAAGGCTGGATACTTATGATCTTCCCTCAGGCATTTTCACGTTAAAAGTGGGCGATCATATTCAGTTAATATCTAAGTAAGCAACATAAGGTCGCTTTGGAGTTGAGATCCATATCAAGATGATATCTGTAGAATCATCTTTCCTGTAAGTCATATTAGATTTTAAATAATGTGTATCTTTGTCAATATAAGCAATTTAAGCAATGAAAAAGGTACTTATACTAGGCGGTGGTGGTTTCATAGGTGGTCATCTGGGGCATAAGCTCAAGAATGAAGGCTGCTGGGTCAGAATCGTTGATATTAAGGAAGCGCATGAATTTTGGGATCACTACGAGATCTGTAATGAATACATAAGCGGTGATCTACGTGATCCTGAGTTGGTAGCTATGATCATGCGAGGCCCGGATCAGAAAGAAGGGGATGATTTTTCTAATTCCTTCGATGAGGTATATCAATTGGCCGCGGATATGGGTGGCGCAGGTTACATCTTCACAGGTGATAATGATGCTAATGTCATGCATAATTCTGCCTTGATTAATCTTAACGTCGCCCAAGAAGCGTCCCTCAAAGGTGTCAAAAGACTTTTCTACTCATCTTCCGCTTGCATCTACCCCGAGCATAATCAGCTCGACCCCGATAATCCCAATTGTGAAGAATCCTCTGCTTATCCCGCTGACCCTGATTCAGAATATGGCTGGGAAAAACTTTTCAGCGAAAGGCTCTTCCTTGCTTTTCAACGTAACTATGGACTGGATGTCAGGGTGGCAAGATTTCATAATATCTTCGGTCCTATGGGAACCTGGGAAGGTGGTAAGGAAAAAGCACCTGCAGCAATGTGCAGAAAAGCTGCAGAGACCAAGGATGGCGGCAGTGTAGAAGTATGGGGAGATGGCTTACAGACAAGATCTTTTTTATACATCCATGACTGCCTTGAGGCTGTCGCTCGGCTGATGGCTCAGGATGAATTCAGAGGCCCAGTCAATATCGGCTCAGAGGAAATGGTGACTATCAATCAGCTGGCTGAAATGGCAATTGGTTTTTCTGACAAGCAGATCACAATTGGAAATCTGGAAGGAGCAGAGTTTAAGGCTAAGTATGGATTCAGATGCCCAGTAGGCGTGAGAGGTAGAAGATCTGATAACAAGCTCTATAAGGAGCAATTGGGCTGGGAACCGACTCAGCCACTCAGTGCAGGGATGGCTATGACCTATGAATGGATCAAGAGTCAAGTGGATGCCAAGAAACCAAAGATGGCATAGACTAAAACTTATTTATGTTCTAGTTTTTTTCAAAATTTACCCGACGAAATCCATAACTAGCATTTCTTTGAGTTCTGCATATATTATGTTCTGATTCACTTTATTGGTAATTTTTATCTTTATCTTTTCATATTCCATTCTTACTTTTTTCATTATTTCTCAGTAGGTATTCTGAATACAATATGTCTATGCTAGTATTTTGCTGTAGACAGAGATTTTTATTAAAGGTCAAATGATCCTGCTTACGATTTACTCGTTTAAGTACTAGGTGGTTTTCTATTCCCAGATTTCCAGTATGATTGTAACAGCGTTTGGCTAATCTGCTCTTACCATAGCAATCCGGGTTGAAAGACCAGCGTAGTCTTCTCTCAATTTTAATTGACGGCATTCTTTTTGCAACGGACTTGGTTAAATTGTATCGACTATGATAATTGTGGACCTTTTTTCTAACAATAACGGGTTCTACAACGTTAAATACTATAATATCCTACATTTATAGTGACAATAATGAACACTTCTAGGACTACAAATCTGATATGGCTTTTTAGCACACTAATGCTATTCAGTAACAGCCACTTTTCGTTTGCCAATTCCACTGATTTTGCAAGTGCATTTATTGTCTTAGGTACAATTGAACTAGAATTAATAGGAGGTGAAGTGTCAGTTTGTGAAGGCATCAGTTTAGACTTGGAGGGTATTCCGATCAGAGAATTAAATGATATACAGCTCGACAGCTTAAATTTTTATTTAGACCAGGCTTGTCTAGATCAAATATCAAGTTCAAATAACAATGTGTTCACAGATGACATTTCCATCTGGGCCAAAGGCTATCACTTAGACTGTGAAGATATAATAGAAATTCCAATTGTTGTATTACCCGCTCCGGTATTGCTGTTTGATCAAGATGACATAGTACTTTGTCAAGGAGAAACTATAACCTTATCTGAAATCAACTTAGTTAATCTTTCAGGACTGGGATCAGAGGTAAGCTTTCATACAGAGGCTGAGCCATCTATCGAAAATCTTATAGATCAAAATACGATTACACCTGAGGTAGGCTACACAAGTATTTTCGCATATAGTAAATATGAAGATTGTGAATTTATACTAGGCATCACGATACAAGTAGAACCAGCTCCACTACTGGTCATTACGACACAACCGCTGGTTTGTTCAGGACTTCCGCTCGATTTGGAACAATTGGTCATTACTGATATAAACAATATAGGCGGTCAACCACATAAATTTTATTGGAATGAACCATTCATCTCTAGCAACGAGATTACCAATACTATTTTAAACCCCACACAGGATGAAGTTATTTATGCTGTTGCCATATTCGGAAGTTGTGTCAGTGTACTAGAGATAGAAATAACTGTTGCACAAGCTTTCTATGCAGGTTCAGACACTACATTTAATTTTTGCAGTAATGAGGGCATTATAGAATTGAATGATTTACTAAATGATGATGTAGATCCTGGAACTTGGACAACCATGGCTCCGAATGCGAGTTTTGACCCAATATCAAATACCTTCAATACAGATAGTGTGAGTGCAGCAACTTATCAGTTCTTGTATTCTATTCCACCGGAAGGGACCTGCGAAGGAGATAATGCATTGTATAATATTGTTTTGACAAATGCAGCTTCTGCTGGTGACAATACACAATTGACACATTGTGTTTCTAATTCAGGCCTTGTCAATCTATTCGAAGAAATAAATGATGACAGATCGCAGAATGGAGTTTTCCAGCAGATAGACGGAGACACAATTGATCTGAATACGCCATTTAGTCAACTTTTATCTGGCTACGAACCAGGAGAATACACTTATGAATACATAGTGAATGGAATTCCACCCTGTGGCGCGGATACTTCTTTATTGTTGATAGAAATTATTCCAGAACCAGAAATTTTTGATATTGAATACCGCTGTAGTCAGGATCTCAACAGCTATACTATTATTTACTTAACGGATGCATGGCAGGTCCTTTCAGATTCTAATTTTGGAATAACCAGTCAGCAAACATCTGGTGGAGCTGTAAATGGACTGGATGAGTTTGTAACTGCAGAAATTCCCATCAATCATACTGCTCAGCTTACCCTTACGACCTCGGATGGTTGCATGAGTATACAAAACATAGATCCTCCAGTTTGTGATTGTCCTTATATAGCCTGGCCAACCAATCCACAGGATGTAAAGATTTGTTTGCCAGATACTGTTACACCCTTATCAGTGACGGTTCCAGTTTGGCAAGGCGTAAATTGGTTTGATGAATTTTCAGACGGAGAATTATTGTTAGCAAATAGTCTCGAATATTTATCTCTGGAAACTGAAGTTGGTGTTTATTTCTATTGGGCGGAAGCCTATAGCTTAGATGATCCTGATTGTGTTTCTGAAGGACGAACCTTGGTGAAGTTGACTATCGATGAAAACCCCCAAGCCAATCCCATTACCATCTTTGGTTGTAGTGATGGAAATCTTGTGGATTATGATTTGTCATCCGGTGACATCTTAATTACGCCAGATCTAGGAATTTCATACTATGGCAATTTGGTAGATGCTAATGCTGGAATAAATGAAATGGATGATATCTATGTGTCTTCAGAAACAACTGGTGAAATATTGTTTGGGCGAGTAGAAAATATTGCAGGTTGCTTTGTAATCATAGATGTAACGCTAGTTCCTAATCCTTATCCAAATGTAGTATATGATATTACTCAGATTACTTGTGGATCAGAAGAAGGAAAGATTAATATAATAAGTAATGACCCCTCTCAACAATTAGAAGTTTACCTGAATGGTGGAGCTACAGGCACTTTTATCAATGGCCTCAGTGCAGGGACAAATGAGATTGAAATTATCAATCAATTTGGTTGTAGTATAGATACCTCCATTACTATAGAAACAGCGTTTGAATATATTGTCTTAGAAACGGGTTGTGATGACAATGGAACCTTGGATAATGCTAATGATGATTTCTTGTTTTTTAATTTTTTGGTAAACCCACCAGGGAATGGCGTAGAGTTCAACTTATATCGCTACGACGACAGTGATGGATTCAATTTTTTATTTGAAGATAGATGGGACACTATTGGGATCTACAATTATGGTGAATTATATGAACTGGAATTACCTCTCCATGATTTTTCTTACACTTGGGTTTTCAGGGATGTAGATGATAGTACTTGTTCAGATCGTAAAATTTTCAGTGCCTATACCACCTGTTCGGATTTATGTGGTATCAATGAGGCTATGATACATTTTGATCTTGCAGATTGCGATGATGGAGGAACCGAATTTGATCACACTGATGACATCGTCACCTTTGGTATAGAGGCCAGTGGATCCAATGTGGGTGACTTCTGGTATGTGCAAGATGATCCAACATTTATTGCACCCTATGGAGAAATTGCAACCTATGGACCTATAACTATTGGAGCACTGGATACGATGTATTTAGTGGATCAAGAAAAAGCGGATTGCAGGTATCCATTGACCACTTACGAATTAAGGACCTGTTCTGAAGGATGTGATATTATCATGCCTCCTATTGCTTATAATCTGATAGCTTGTGATTCATTCAGTACGCCATATAATAATGATGATGATATTTATACCCTTCAGGTATGGATACAAAATCAACATAGGGGTAGGGTAGAGTTTTTTATAGAGTATGCAGATAAAGTTCGTGGACCATTCAGATACAACCAAGCCGTAGTTATAGATAGCGTTCCTGCAGAAAACATGTTGATTGATTTATTATTTAGAGATGCTTTGGATCCTAATTGTACAGCACAAGCACCTCAATTAATTGCAGCTCCATGCTCTGCTTGTTATCAAGCGATTACTATTGAAGATACCATCCATCTAAATTGCAACTATGATCCAGAACCAGTTGATCTCACGATCATAGAAGGAGGGGAGTTTAAGTGGTACAGACCGGATACGCAGGATACAATTTCCAGATTGGAGCGACCTGAATTTGATACGCCAGGAACTTACATTGTTGAAGTGCTTCATCCAACAGGCTGCACATCTATGGATACCTTGGAAGTTGTCTTCGATGCTGTGGATCCAATTTCCGATGCTGGTCCAGATAAAACTATTACCTGCGAGAATCCGATGGTTACTATGGGCGGATCAAGTACACAATCTGGAAATGTGAACTATAACTGGTATGATGAAACAAACAGTCTTGTATCTACAGATCAATTTTTCCAAACCGATGACGGCGGGACATATACACTCATAACAATCAGTGACCTTACTTACTGCGAATCAGTACCTGATACAGTTGTTATAGATTTAAATATAGAACGACCTCCAGTGGCAGATATAACGGCAGACCCATCGACAGAAATGAATTGTCACTTCGATGCAATTAGCTTAACACCAGATAGCATTTCCATGGACTATGTGTATACCTGGATGTTTGATGGTGATGAGGTGCAAGGTGCTGGCGGACAAGACGCTGAGCTAAAGGCGACAGATCTTGGTTCATATACTTTAGTTGTAACAAATCCTTCGAATGGATGTCGAGAAGAATTGGAAATTGAAATCACAAGAGCAGACGATTCCCCTATTGTTGAATTTGATGATCCTCAGGTTATAACTTGTGGAAATCCTACTTCTGAAATTATCATCGACGCATCTCAGATAGAGAATTTCATGGAAGTAACCTGGCTAGATGCTAATCAAGTGGCTTACCCAGATGAATCAGGAACTACGTTGACAGTGGAGAGCGGTGGGTCGTACTTCGTTGAGGTATATAATCCGCAAAACGATTGTCAGACTGATGTGGAGATTATAGTTGGCGAGGATGCCATCTTTCCAACATTTGACTTAGGACAAGATACTTTTGTCCCTTGTGATTCTGCAGAGATCATGATTCAGCCAGACTTTTCTGAGTCCTTCGATAATCTACTTTATGAATGGAGTAATTCTGAGAACTCTTCCATAAGCACGGAAATGAATGCTTTGACTGCTTCAGAGGCAGGAGAATATTATTTGCAGGTAACTGATACTGACAATGATTGCGTGGCCTTTGACACAATAGCTATTGGTGTAAACCCCTTTCTCATTGAAGACATAGAATTGAATGTAGATCAATTGAGTTGTTATAATGACGATAATGGAACAATAGAAATTACAAATTTTGTTGGCAGTGGTTCTGGATATATGGCTTCGTTAAATGAAGGTGCATTGATTGATAGTTTTTCCTTCAATGACTTAGAGCCAAATACCTATATCATAAATGTGATCAACGAGCAGAACTGCGAATTTTCTGACACAGTAATTATAGAATCGCCGATAGAAATCACTTGGACCTTAAGCCCAGATGATGACATGACATATCAATTAGGAGACACCATCCAGCTCATCGCTCAAACTAATATTCTAGAAGATGACATCTTAAGTGCCTCTTGGTCGTATGGTGATGACCAATTAGGGGATGATCTAATTACGGAAGTTGTCTTGGTTGAATCTGGAATTTTTGAATTTGAGCTTGTTGATGTCAATGGTTGTGCAATTATGGATCAATTAGATTTGAATGTAGCTGATCAACTAACAAATTTTTATATTCCGAATATCGTGTCTAGCCGTGTAGAGGATCAAAATTCTATCTTCATGGTTTACGGAGAAAAGCAGGTACAGAAAGTCTTATCGATGCAGTTGTATGATAGATGGGGAAATCTGTTTTTTGAATCCTATGATTTCATACCTGGAGAACTGGACAGAGGATGGGATAGTGTCAGAGCACCAAGGCATGGAAGATCAGCTTCTAGTAATTCCTCAAGCCAAGGAGTGTATGTTTACAAAGTTGAAGTTTTATTGCTGAATAATAGAACTGAGACCTTTACTGGATCTTTAACAGTGATTAGGTGATTTAAGAAAATGGTGTCAGAAAATCCTACGTTAAGGCCTATCTTATAATTCCTATATGCATAGCAATTGGTTGTGAATTTGGTTGCACTTAGAAGTTAATATTCATCAGTAATAATCTACTCGCAAATGGCGTAAGGAGATAGTAAAAACTGGGTAAAGTATCCGAGAAGCAAATTAGTACTTAATGAATTTTCCTACCATACTTTTGTTTGCTTGTGTGATTTCATAGAAATACAGACCAGAACTCAGATTAGTAATATCAATTAGCTCACCGCTAGTGCTTACTGTTGTCATTACATTATATCCTCTAGAATCATAGATGTTCAATGATGCCATTTCTGAATTTTCCAGACTTATTGTAAGATGGCTAAGTGCTGGATTAGGGTATAGTGTTGCATCCAAAGAAGACAATGAATTAACGATAGTAGGAGACACTGGAGAGTAGAACCAAGCACCACCTGAATCATATTCTTGAAATTCTAACTCACCAAAAAAATTTGTTCGATACTTCTTGTTCCTTTCTTCTGTCAGTAGATGATTGTGATTGTCAAAATCATTCCTTGCTGTAATGATGAAATCAGGTGTCAATGAAAGCTCTTCAATTCTACCTTCTGCATAGTCATAGGAGGCAATCTGCTCTACTAACCTGAGTGGGAATTCTATAGCATTTTGAATTTGACCTATTTCAACTTTCTCAAGAGATCCGACAGAATTATAAAAAAAAGTCTCGAAATCAAGTAATTCAAGTCTATCCGATTGATAAGAGATCGATTCTGATATTAAACCTTCATCGTTGTAAGTATATTCCTTAATGCCATATCTCGTTGGATTATTATATACGTGGTTTTCTTCTCTTACTAACTGATCATCAGTATTGTAGATCAAAGCAGTACTATCATGCACAAC